>JAEEGG010010006.1_pt1 | contig 21070 bp, 18 predicted proteins | sample 9134161 | NCBI WGS metagenome assembly JAEEGG01 (sample SAMN16246543, study PRJNA631951) | gut metagenome | biome: gut microbiome; feature: rumen; material: CR-attached | host: Bos | place: Iran: Karaj | collected 2018-10
TGACAGGCGATGATACCGATGGGCACATCGACACACTGGCACGCTTCGCTCCCGGCGGTGTTATCCTGTACACGGGTTGCGGCGATGTTGATGACGAGCAATTTGAGTCGCTGAAGATGATGGAAAAAGACCTGATGCGACTGGCCGACGGCAACGGCAATCCCTACCGTCTCATCAAGCTACCGATGCCCGACGCCACATATGACGAAATATCGCGCCTGCCTGCCACCTATGCCAACTTCCTTGTGATAAACAATGCAGTGCTGATGCCCACCTATAACTCCCGCGAACTGGACGAGGCGGCTCGCACCCAGTTACAGAAAGCCTTTCCCAGGCACGAAGTAATAGGCATCGACTGTCGCCCGCTCATCATACAGCACGGCAGCCTCCATTGCTGCACCATGCAGTATCCGGTAGGCGTAATTCCCACCGAGACAAAAGAACTAAACTTTGAACAATGAAAAAATGGATCATACAACAAGCCTGCACACCCGACACAGACGAGAACAAGAAGAAACTGGCGCAGAACATAGCTGATGTCGCCTCCCGGGGCGCTCAGCTCGTAATCTTGCAGGAGCTTCACAACAGCCTCTACTTCTGCCAGACAGAAGACGTAGAGATGTGCGGCCTTGCAGAACCCATCCCCGGACCCAGTCCCGGATATTACTCCGCTTTGGCCCGGAAACACGGCATCGTTCTGGTTACGAGCCTCTTCGAGTGTCGGGCAGCAGGCCTCTATCACAACACAGCTGTCGTCTTCGACTCCGACGGCAGCATCGCCGGCAAGTATCGCAAGATGCACATCCCTGACGATCCCGGCTATTACGAGAAATTCTACTTCACGCCGGGCGACCTGGGCTTCCAGCCTATCGACACCAGCGTAGGACGTCTGGGTGTACTGGTGTGCTGGGATCAGTGGTACCCCGAGGCAGCACGCCTGATGGCGCTGGCAGGGGCAGAACTGCTGATATATCCTACGGCCATCGGCTACGACCCCCACGACACCAAGGAGGAACAAGAGCGCCAGCGTATGGCTTGGCAGACGGTACAGCGCGGACATGCGGTCGCTAACGGATTACCGGTTATCACCGTTAATCGCGTGGGATGGGAGGCCTCCCCCAACCCCTCCGAAGGAGGGGGGATGACCTCTCCCAACCCGGTATTATCTGTCCGCAGGCCCTCCCCTCCTTCGGAGGGGTCGGGGGAGGCAGTCCCGTTCTGGGGCACGTCGTTTGTGGCCGGTCCTCAGGGGGAACTGTTGTATGAGGCACCTACCGACCAAGAGGTCGAGGTCGTCGTCGAGGTGGACATGCAGCGTTCTGAGCAGGTGCGCCGCTGGTGGCCGTTCCTCAGAGACAGAAGAATAGAAGCATACGACGATCTGACACGTCGCTTCATCGATAAATAAATAAATTGTAAATAGTAAATCGTCAAATTGTAAATTATAATGGCAAACAATTTAAGATTTCAGGTAGTAGAGGAGGCTTTCAAGAAGCGTGCCCTCGAGGTGAAGGTGCCCTCAGAGCGTCCCTCGGAATATTTTGGCAAATACGTCTTCAACAAGGAGAAGATGTTCCGTTATCTGCCCAAGGACATCTACAACAAGATGATTGACGTGATGGACAACGGTGCCAGCCTTGACAGAAGCATTGCCGACGCTGTGGCTGACGGCATGAAGAAGTGGGCCCTGGAAATGGGCGTCACGCACTATACACACTGGTTCCAGCCGCTGACCGAGGGTACTGCCGAGAAACACGATGCCTTTGTGGAGCACGACGGCAAGGGTGGCATGATAGAGAAGTTCAGCGGAAAACTGCTGGTACAGCAGGAGCCTGATGCCTCATCGTTCCCCAACGGCGGCATCCGCAACACCTTTGAGGCGCGCGGCTACAGTGCCTGGGATCCCACATCGCCTGTGTTCATCATTGACGACACGCTATGTATCCCCACCATCTTTATCGCCTATACGGGTGAGGCACTCGACTACAAGGCTCCCCTACTCCGTGCGCTGCATGCCGTAGGAAAAGCTGCGAAGGACGTCTGCCAGTATTTCTATGACGACGTGACAAAGGTGCAGGTGAACCTGGGTTGGGAACAGGAATACTTCCTCGTCGACGAAGGCCTCTACTCTGCCCGTCCTGACTTGCTGATGACTGGCCGTACGCTGATGGGCCACGAGAGTGCCAAGAACCAGCAGATGGACGACCACTATTTTGGTACCATCCCCGATCGTGTGGTAGCCTTCATGAAAGACCTGGAGATACAGGCTCTGGAGCTGGCCATCCCCGTGAAGACGCGCCACAACGAGGTGGCTCCCAACCAGTTTGAGCTGGCACCCATCTTCGAGGAGTGCAACCTGGCTGTCGACCATAACATGCTGCTGATGTCGCTGATGAAGAAGGTGGCACGCAACCACGGTTTCCGCGTGCTGCTGCACGAAAAGCCCTTCGACGGCATCAACGGAAGCGGCAAACATAACAACTGGAGCTTGTCAGCAGATAACGGTGTACTGCTGCATGCTCCTGGCAAGACGCCTGAGGAGAACCTGCGTTTCGTGACCTTTATCGTCGAGACGCTGATGGCCGTCCACAAGCACAACGGGCTGCTGAAGGCTTCAATCATGAGTGCCACGAACGCGCACCGTCTGGGTGGCAACGAGGCTCCTCCAGCCATTATCTCGTCGTTCCTGGGCAAGTATGTGTCCGACCTGCTGGACAGCATTGAGCAAACCTCAACCCTCACACCCCAAACGTCCAACCTCCAACGCGTCATCGACATCCCTCAGATTCCCGACCTGATTGTCGACAATACCGACCGCAACCGCACGTCGCCCTTTGCCTTCACGGGAAACCGCTTTGAGTTCCGTGCACCAGGTTCGAGCGTCAACTGTGCATCGGCCATGATTGCCCTGAATGCAGCGATGGCTGAAGCCCTGAACAGCTTCAAGGAGCGCGTAGACAAACGGATTGCGGAATACTCGACATATCCTGAGTTCTCCGGGAACACTGGTCATACCGCCAAGTTCCACGCCATTCTCGACGTGTTGCGCGAAGACATCAAGAGCTGCAAGCCCATCCGTTTCGACGGCAACGGCTATTCAGAGGAATGGGTGCAGGAAGCTACCCGTCGCGGATTGGACGTCGAGAAGTCGTGTCCCGTCATCTTCGAGCATTACCTCGACGACAGCAGCATCCGGATGTTTGAAAGCACCAAGGTCATGAACCGGAAGGAGCTGGAAGCACGCAACGAGGTGAAGTGGGAGACGTACGTCAAGACCGTGCAGATTGAGGCGCGCGTGTTAGGCGATATGGCGATGAACCACATCATTCCTGTGGCTACGCATTACCAGTCGAAGCTCATCAAGAACGTGCAGGGCATGAAAGACATTTTCTCGTCAACCCTCTTCAATACCGAGAAGGCCAACAAGTTGTCGGCACGAAACATCAAACTCATCGAGGAGATTGCCGAGCGTACGGAGAAGATAGAAACGCTGGTGGAGGAACTGACCGATGCCCGTCGCGTGGCCAACCGCGTGGAAGACATCCATCAGCGTGCCATCCAGTATCACGATACGGTATGTCCCAAGATGGAGGCCATCCGCTATGAGACCGACAAGCTGGAAATGATAGTGGAGGACGGTCTGTGGACGTTGCCTAAGTACCGCGAACTACTGTTCATCCGGTAATTTACTTCTCGAAGTGCTGGTAGTCTTTCTTGGAATTCCAGTCACCTCCCCAACGGAAACCATGTTGTATGAAGAGACGATACGCAAGGTCGCCTCTTCGTATTTTATAGGGGAACAAGGCCCTGCGATTGACATAAGGCTTTCCCGTCGACGGCTCCACCTTGAGCGTGCCGTCCTTCTTGCGCGAGACGCAGGGATTGTAGAGCGGATTGATGTCGATGGCCATTCCGCGGGCATGCTTCGACAGCTTATTGCTACCTGCTATCTGCCGATAGCAGTAGCACGACGTGTTGTTGGCCTGCATGGAGCGTTCGTCGTCGTCATCATACTCGGAGATGGGTCGGATGCGCTCGATGGGGTATTTGGCCCTGTAGAGCTCAGCAAAGATATCACGCAGGTCGCCAGCGATGTTCTTGTTGCAGACGATGGTGCCCTCATGCGTCACCCCATTGCCGTCGATGTGTTTTACGCTTAGCGTATCGAGCACGACACCCGCCGGCTGGGCAGACACAGAAAAGAGGGCGAAAAAGCACCATAGAAAAATAACTGTCATTCTTTTCATGCCGCAAAGGTACAAAATAATTCCTAATTCCTAATTCCTAATTCCTAATTTATTTGTATCTTTGCAGCATGAAGCGTTATGTGACCTTATTTCTGATGACTATCGTAGCCCTCAACATGTGGGCGCAGCATACTGACTACCGGAAGATGTCGGCACTGGTCAGACGCGCTGCGGTGGCTGCTGACAAGCCGTCGGCACGCCGCTCGGCAGGCAACGATACGCGCGTTATCACCGCTTTTGTTCAAACCACCGACGACAGCGTCCTCGACAGGTATGGCTGTCGGAAATATGCCCAGCTGGACGATATCGCCATAGCCACCATTCCACTTCGACAACTGAAAGCACTGGCCAGCCACCCTGCCGTGCTCCGCATAGAAGCCGGACAGTCGTCACAGCCGCTGATGGACACGGTGCCAACCATCAGCAATATTTCACCTGTTTATGAGTCTACTGCCCAGCATCGGGCTTTCACCGGCAAGGGTGTCGTCGTGGGGTTGATGGACATCGGCTTCGACCTGACTCACCCCAATTTCTACAACAACAAGACGATGAGCCGCTATCGCATCGGCGCTATCTGGGACATGTTGTCGAAGGACACCATCGACAGTCAGTTGCCTGTGGGGCGTGACTACGTGGGAGAGAGAGAAGTATTGATGCATCAGTGTTCCACCGATGGGGCTACAGAGTCGCACGGCACCCATACGCTGGGCATCGCAGCAGGCAGCGGCTTCAACAGCAACTATCGCGGTGTGGCTTACGAAAGTGATATCTGTCTGGTGAGCAATGCCGTCAGCAGCGACATCATCTACATCGATTCCGTCGACTACTATAAATACACGACAGCCACAGACGCCTTGGGATTCAAATATCTCTTCGACTATGCCCAGCAGCACAACAAACCGTGCGTAGCATCGTTCAGCGAGGGTTATACGGCCTATCTTGACGAAGACGACAGGCTCTTTGCAGAATTCCTGGAAAAGCTGACAGGACCTGGACGCATCATCGTCGTGGCTGCAGGCAACGAGAACAGGGCGCTGACGTATGCCGAGAAACCCAAAGACGCAGAAGTGGCTGGCGCCTTCATCCGCTGTTACAACAAGGGTGCCCTCTATCGGTTGAAAGCTGATGGCCCTGTCAACATCAAGCTCTACGCCTACGGTCAGGGGAGTACGCCGTCGCACACCATCGCCATCTCGTCGACTGACGAACGCCTGGATTCGCTGCTGACGGACACGCTGTTTTTCAATACTGACACCTGCGCTGTCTGCGTCAGCCGCTATCCGTCGGAATTCAAGGAAGGAGAGGACATCTTCCTGCTTCAGCTGAATGCCAACCGTAACATCGACCAGCTGCCGAAGATGGCACTCACAGCAGAGAGTACCATGAGCCGGGTGGAGATATACGGCAGCTATTCGTCAGCACTGGAGAATCTTGATACCGACCCACGATGGAATGCTGCCACACAGGGACATAACATCCTGGCTCCGGCATTCTTCCCTGCGGTCATCTGCGTAGGAGGCACCACCCACCGAGTGGCCTTCACCAACAGCGAAGGGGAAAGAATTGACGCCTCTGCCACACAGCATCAGGGACGGCGCATGAATGCCTCGTCAACAGGCCCTGCCATGAATGGTTTGATGAAACCTGACGTGACGGCTCCGGGATACAACATCATTTCCTCGTTCAGTAGCTTCTACATGGCGAATGAGCCAAGCAACTACTTCAAAAGCCATGTGGTCAAACGTTTCATGTTTCTTGGACGCGACTACTACTGGGTAGCCGAATCAGGCACCTCGATGTCCTGTCCTGTCGTCGCCGGAATCATCGCCCTGTGGCTCCAGGCAAACCCCACGCTGACCCGTCAGCAGATTATCGACGTGTTCAGCCGCACCTGCAAGCATCCTGACACGTCACTCTCCTACCCCAACAACGAATACGGCTACGGAGAGATTGACGCCTATCGCGGATTGCTCGACATCCTGGGTACCACCAGCATTCAGGAACTCAGCAGCCATCAACCTGAAGGCGTGCGTGTCCTACCCGTTGCAGGCGGGCTTCGCCTCATTTTCAATGCCCCATCACCCAACACCCATCACCCAACACCCATCACCGTCAGCATCTACTCGCTGACAGGAACACGCTTGTATCAAGAGACGCTGACAGTCACCTCGCAGGAAATGACCCTGCAACTGCCACCACTCTCCGCGGGTGTCTATGCCGTTCAGCTGAACAGCAGCGAACAGCACTTTACAGGATCAGCACTGGTGAGAATGTAACGAACGACCAATAACAACAATATATGGGAAAGATTATCATAGCAGGCATCGGCCCTGGCAGCAAGGAAGACATCACCCCCGCCGTACTCGAAGCCGTACGTGAGGCAGATGCCATCGTAGGATATAAGTATTACTTCCAGTTCATTGAACCTTATGTCAAGCCGGGATGTGAGTGCATCGACACAGGCATGAAGAAGGAGCGCGAACGGGCCGAGCAGGCTTTTGGATTAGCCGAACAGGGAAAGACCGTAGTGGTCATATCCAGTGGCGATGCCGGCATCTATGGTATGGGGCCACTCATCTACGAGATGAAGCGCGAACGCTGTCCGGTGGACGGCGATTCCGTCGCCGTCTCTGTCGACGTGCTCCCAGGCATCTCAGCCTTCCAAAAGGCGGCATCGCTGTTGGGGGCGCCTATTGGTCACGATATGTGCATCATTTCCCTGAGCGACCTGATGACACCTTGGGAAGTGATTGAGCGCCGTATCAAGGCTGCTGCTGTGGGCGATTTCGTGACGGCCATCTATAATCCCAAGTCGCACGGGCGCTATTGGCAACTCTACCGATTCATCGAATTATTCCTGAAAGAGCGCTCCGCTGAAACCCCTGTTGGCTATGTACGTCAGGCGGGAAGGGAGGAACAGGAGATAAAAGTCACCACACTGGGTGCCTTCGACCCTGAGGACATCGATATGTTCACAGTCATACTCGTTGGCAACTCGCAGACGTACATCGCTGACGGGAAGATGATTACCCCGAGAGGATATTATCGGGAAGAACAGCAGGCAGACATCAAACCCGGTCAGCAAATCATGATGGAGTCTTTCCGTACCATCGCCAGCGAACTGCGTCATCAAAACTATCCACTCGGTCACAAGTGGGCACTGTTACACGCCATCCACACGACAGCCGACTTTGAAATGGAGCATATTCTCTATACTGACGAGGGAGCCGTAGAGACATTATATAATAAGGTTAAGGACGGCACGCTGAAGACAATCGTCACTGACGTCACGATGGTCACCAGCGGCATCCGAAAAGGAGCCCTCCAACGACTGGGTATAGAGGCGAAATGCTACCTCAGCGACCCTCGTGTGGCAGAAATGGCTGCATCGTTGGGAATAACAAGGACACAGGCGGGTATCCGGCTGGCTGTCGAGGAACATCACGATGCCCTCTTCGCCTTCGGCAATGCACCAACAGCACTCATGGAACTCTGCGACCTCATCCGTAAAGACAAAGCCCATCCTGCTGGCATCATTGCTGCTCCTGTAGGCTTTGTGCATGTACGTGAATCGAAGCACATGGTGAAGCCGTTCCGTGCTATCCCCAAGATCATCGTCGAGGGACGCAAGGGTGGCTCGAATCTGGCAGCAACCCTCTGCAATGCCATTCTGACCTTTGACGATGCTGAACAACTCAAACCTGGGCGTGACTTATGAAGACGTGTGACATCATAGGGATTAGCGACAGTAGGAAGCTATGGTTTCCACCAGAGGTGACAGATGCCATTAAGAGCGGAAGTGTATTCTCTGGTGGCAAACGTCATCATGAGATTGTGGCCACACTGTTGCCCAAGGGTGCTGTTTGGATAGATATCACCGTCCCGTTGGAAAAGGTGTTTGAACAGTATGAGCGCTACGACCACGTCGTGATCTTTGCATCAGGCGACCCACTATTCTTCGGGTTTGCCAACACCGTTCAGCGCGAATGCAAGGGGGTAACGATGAGGGTGTTCCCATCGCCCAATTCTTTGCAGATGCTGGCTCATAGGATGTGTGTCGCTTATCACGACATGCACGTGGTGTCGCTCACAGGTCGCGATTGGCAGAAACTGGACGAGGCTCTCATTCATGGTGAAACGATGATAGGATGTCTGACAGATAGGACAAAGACACCACACGCTATCCATCAGCGGATGACGGAATACGGCTATACGAACTACCTGATGACGGTTGGCGAGAACCTGGGCAATGAAGAGAAGGAACGGGTAAGACAGTATGACGAAAAGGCCGTCTATGAACATCCCAACTGCATCATCCTGCAAAGAACAGCTGAGCGCATACGGCCCTTCGGCATTCCTGATAACGAATTTGCGTTATTGGACGGTCGTGAGAAGATGATTACGAAGATGCCCATCCGCCTGCTGACACTTCAGGCACTTGACCTGCCCCGACGTCACGTGCTATGGGACATCGGCTTCTGTACAGGCAGCATCTCCATCGAAGCGCGCCTGCAATTCCCGCATCTGCAGATAGAGGCTTTCGAAATTCGTCCTGAGTGCGAAGGCATCATCCACGACAATGCCCGCCGTTTTGGTGCCCCAGGCATTAACGTCCACATGGGCGACTTCCTGCAAGCCACCATTCCCATCGATTCTTCGATGGGGCATCCCGATGCTGTCTTTATTGGGGGACACAGGGGACACCTCAAGGACATCATGGCCAAAGTACTACAGTATCTGGCTCCCGATGGCGTCATTGTGATGAACAGCGTCAAGGCTCCCAAGGTACTCACGGACAGCCACCAGCTTTGGGACGAGGCGTGCACAGCACTGCATCTCCAACAAGCCCCCCCACTCCATATTCAGTTAAACGACAATCACCCTATTACCATATTGAAATGCAGAAGATAGCCATTATACAGATTAGCGAAGAAGGCAAGCACATGGCTCGACTGTTGCTAAGTCAGTTGTTTGCCAGAAAACATGAGGCAGAAATCATCAGCCGTACCAATGTCGGCAAGCGTTGGAAGGACTTCGATGCCTTTGTGTTCATCGGAGCGATGGGTATTTGTGTACGAACCATCGCACCCTACATCAAAGACAAGCATGAAGACCCTGCTGTCGTCTGCGTCGACAGCCTTGGGATGAATGCTATTTCGGTACTCTCAGGGCATATCGGAGGAGCCAACGATTTAGCACGTGATGTGGCTGCGATTATTGGCGCTCGCGAAGTCATCACCACACAAAGCGACAACGCAGGCTTGTGGGCTCTCGACACACTCGAAGACAGGTTCGGCTGGCCAGTCGCCAGTGATATCGAAGACATGAACCAGTGTATCTTTGCTTTCGTTAACCGAGAACCTACTGCACTCTTGTTGGAGGCTCGTGATGAAGGAACTGACTATCTGGAAGCCACCAAACCTGACCACGTCACCATCATCGACGACATCAGTCAGGCGGATCCTGCGAAATACCGTTTGCTCATCATCGTGTCTCCCTATATCCGTCATGCACCTTTCGGCATGCTGGAACTGCATTTCGTGCCGATGGTAGGAACAATCGGCTTTGGATTGGCTCATCATCCAGACGACTACGAAGTCATCTATGACGAAATAGACGAAGCCTTTGCTCATCGTGGCATCCTGCCATGTGCCCATCGCTATTGTACCATCGACGTCAAAGAGGACGAGGAGTTTGTAGAACTGTTGGAAGACGAGTACGACGAGGAAGTGGTGTTCTTCACGGCTGAAGAGCTCTCTGCCGTTGATGTCCCCAATCCCAGCGATACTGTTCAGAAGCATGTAGGTACCCCCAGCGTTTGTGAGGCAGCAGCCATTCTTGGTTCCAATCACGGAAAACTCATCGTTCCTAAAGTGAAGGGCAAGCACTGGACAGCAGCACTGGCGATTGACTACAAACATCTTCGCGAAAAACAAGGCCACATCGAGATTGTGGGAGCAGGTCCTGGCGACCCTGACTTGGTTAGTGTGCGAGGGCGTAAGATGCTGGAACGGGCCGACCTGATTCTCTATGCAGGATCATTGGTTCCCAAGGCACTGACAGAGTGCCATAAACCAGGTGCCGTTGTCCGTTCTTCAGCAGATATGGCACTTGAGGAGCAATGTGCGCTGATGAAACAGTTCTACGACCAGGGGAAATACATCGTGCGCCTGCATACTGGCGACCCCTGCATCTTTGGTGCCATTCAGGAACAGATGGCGTTCTTTGATGACTACGGCATGAACTATCACATCACCCCGGGTATTTCCTCGTTCTTAGCAGCTGCTGCTGAACTCCAGAGTCAGTTTACCATTCCTGAACGTTGCCAGACAATTATCCTCACACGAGGGGAAGGCCGTACACCCATGCCGGAGAAAGAACAACTTCATCTGCTGGCAAAGAGCCAGTCGACCATGTGTATCTTTCTCTCAGCAGCTATTGTTGACGATGTTCAAAGGGAACTGTTACAGGAATATCCGGAGAATACCCCCGTGGCTGCCTGCTACCATCTGACGTGGCCGGATCAGAAAATCTATCGTGGCGTACTCAAGAATCTCGCGAAGATTGTTCATGACAACCACCTCACCCTTACCACGATGCTCGTCGTAGGTGAGGCCATAGACAATCGCCAGGGCCTTTCTGAACTTTATTCAAAGCATTTCACACACCTCTTCCGGAAAGGTGACGACGAGACAGCATCATAAGTTGTCATCCATCAGGTATTCTATGACCTTCTCACGCGGATTGAATGGCTTCAGGTCGTCCAATCCCATCGACTTGATGGCCATATTGATGATGTCCTCCTCAGGAATAGCAGTCGAAAGGTTCTGCTTCTGCAGGAAATAGCATCCGGCCTCAATGAGTGACCGTTTGGGAACAAGGCCAATGATCTCTGTACCTGTCACACGGACACCACGGTTCTGAGCACAGCGGGATACCTCCTCAAAGGCCACATGCAGCGGAGTAACGTTGATGTTGGTCATGTTCATCGACACTTGGGCAATGCCATATTCGTCGATATACCAGCCAATAGCCTTCGTACACTTCAGCGTACCAGGTTGCTTGGTGGCTGGACGCCCTTTCTCGCGGACGTCGCAGGCGATATCAGAAGCAATGCTGGTTGATGTTGTGTTCAGATTGTAGTTGACAGCTATCAGGAAGTCACGCGCTCCGACAACAGAACAGCCCGTACGTTCAGCACGGCTCAGGTCGACAGGCATCTTGTCAGGCATACGGCTCGGCGTCGTCAGCTTCTCTTTCAGCGCTTCGTATTCGCCACGCCGACAGACGGCCAGGTTCTTCCTTTCAGGCTTATAAGCAGATGCTTCATAGCAGTAGCAGGGAATACCCAATTCGCTGGCCATCCGTTCTGCCAGCTGACGTGCCAGTTCTGCACATTCTTCCAACGATATGCCTGCCACAGGAATCAATGGCAACACATCGGTGGCTCCTATTCGCGGATGGGTGCCATGATGCTGACGCATGTCAATGAGCTGTGCAGCTTTGGAAACACCTTGGAAGGCGGCCTCCACAATCTGTTCAGGCCCGCCCACAAAGGTTACAACAGTACGGTTGGTAGCTTCTCCAGGATCAACGTTCAACACCTTGACACCTTTTACGGCACCAATGGCATCGGTAATCTGTCTGATAACATTCATGTCGCGCCCTTCACTGAAGTTGGGCACGCACTCCACGATTCGCCTACGTTGATGGAGATCCATAGTTATTTCGCGTATGCCACAGAGCGTGTCTCGCGGATAACGGTAATCTTCACCTGACCGGGATAGGTCATCTCGTTCTGGATCTTCGAAGCAATCTGTCCGCTCAGAGCCTCCGTCTCGGCATCGTCCATCTTGTCAGCACCAACGATAACACGAAGCTCACGACCAGCTTGGATGGCATAGGTCTTCGTAACGCCAGGATAACTCATAGCGATGGCCTCAAGGTCGTTCAGACGCTTGATGTATGCCTCGACAATCTCACGGCGTGCACCAGGACGTGCACCACTGATAGCATCACAAATCTGTACGATGGGAGCCAGCAGTGTCTGCATCTCCATCTCGTCGTGGTGAGCACCGATGGCATTACAGATATCGGGCTTCTCCTTGAACTTCTCAGCCAGTTTGGCACCATAGATGGCGTGTGGATCGTCAGTGTCCTCATCGGGCACCTTACCGATGTCGTGCAACAATCCGGCACGCTTGGCCTTCTTCGGATTCAAGCCCAACTCAGCAGCCATCACAGCACAGAGATTGGCCGTTTCTCGGGCATGCTGGAGGAGGTTCTGTCCATAAGAGGAACGATATTTCATCTTACCGATGATACGGATGAGCTCAGGATGCAAACCGTGAATACCCAGGTCGATGGTGGTGCGCTTACCGGTTTCGATAATCTCGTTCTCCAGTTGCTTCTTGACTTTGGCCACCACTTCCTCAATGCGGGCAGGATGGATACGGCCGTCGGCCACCAGCTGATGGAGAGCCAGACGGCAGGTCTCACGACGGATGGGGTCGAAGGCACTGATAACGATAGCTTCAGGGGTGTCGTCGACGACGATTTCAACACCGCAGGCAGCTTCCAAAGCACGGATATTACGTCCTTCACGGCCAATCACACGACCCTTGACATCGTCGTTGTCGATGTGGAACACACTGACAGAATTCTCAACGGCTGTTTCTGTTGCCACACGCTGGATGGTTTGGATGATGATTTTCTTCGCCTGGGCATTGGCGTTAAGCTTGGCCTCGTCCATGATTTCATTGATGTAGGCAGCAGCATCGGTCTTCGCCTCGTCCTTCAGCGACTCCACCAAACGGGCCTTGGCCTCTTCAGCAGACAGACCTGAGAGCTCTTCCAGCTTGGCGCGCTCCTGCAATTGCATCTTCTCCAGCTCTTCCTGCTTGATGTTCAGCAGCTTCTTCTCGTTGTCAATACGGTTCTGCTGGTTGTCGAGATCGTTCTTGCGACGTCCAAGCTCTTCCTGACGCTGGTTGAGCGAAATCTCACGCTGCTTCAGTTTGTTCTCGCTCTGCTGGAAGTGCTGGTTACGCTGCTGCACCTCCTTTTCCAGTTCACTCTTCTTGTTGATGAACTTCTCCTTAACTTCCAGCAATTTCTTTTCTTTGATTACCTCAGCCTCTTTCGTGGCTGTTTCAATCATCTCCTTATATTTTCCCTTAATAACATAACGGAAAATCAGATAGCCACAAAGACCACCTATGATCAAGGCAGCCGTAATGGCAATAATAGCAACAATAATGTCCATAAATGTTAGTATATATATTGTTAATAATGTTCTCCAACATAAAGAACCCTCACTCACTGAGGGCTTCTTCGATTTCTGCCGTCAACTTGGCGAGAACACTATCATAGGGCGTCGTATCGTTGTTCATACGTTCTTTCTGATACATCAGGGCAATGTCAATAAGCGTCATCAATGAAACGGTATGCTCACTCTTACGACCCTTATAAGCCTGTGCATAGGCATTATAACGGTCGGTAATGAGCTTAGCCGCATTGCGATAATACTCTTCATCGTCGCGATTGATCACAACCTCGATATCTTCATCGTAGACATGCAATCTGATATGTAATCTGTCCTTGTTCTGTTCTGCCATAGCTTGTCTCCCTTACTGATATTCGTCGCTTAGGATAGCAATGCACTTGTTGACGTCACGGATGAGCTTTGATATCCGTTCCTTGGCGCCTGTCAGGTCACCATCGGTAATCTCCATCATCTTGGCCATCTTCAGTGACTGGTAGTCGTTCTGCTGCTGTTCCAACTTTTCGCGGAGCTGCGAAAGCTCCTTTTCGCTCTTCTCTACCATACCATACAAGTCCTCATTCTCCTTCTTCAACTGCTGGAAGCGGAGAATCATCTGGCGTAGGCGAGTCTCAAAAGTCGCTAAAGTCTTCTCGTTAGCTGTCATACTACATCACTTTATCTCGCAAAGGTAAGAATTATAATTAAGAATTAAGAATTAAGAATTAAGAATCGCTTTCAATTAACAAGATTTAACCTTTACGGCATTATTCTTACCTCTAACCTTCTACTTCTTACCTCTTTTTTACTCCTTCGGTTTCGGCTCCTTTTTCGCCAACATCACGACCTTATACACGAAGTTGGTGGTCCACTGTTGCGAGAATCCCAGTTTCTGGGCATACTGGCGTATGGCCACCACAGTCTTCATGACACCGGCATCCGTGAAGTCGTTTTTGTTGAAGATATCATTCACCGTCTTTTCTGTCATCGTACGAATAGCACTCCTGAAAATGCTGGGAACGCGCAGCTTGAACTTCATCAGATTGCCCGTTAGCATCATTAAGTCCTGCGTAAAACCGCCGAACTGATACATATACGTCTGCACATCCTGTGGCTTTTTACAGCGTTTGCGAATGCTCTGTTCTATCTCCTTCGTGAAGTCATCATCCATGCCGTACAGTTCCTTGAGCATCTTCTTGCACTTCGTTTTTTCAGCCAATCCCAAGCGGTTGTTCTGCGTAGGAACCTTCAGCGTAGCCTTGAACACACGCAGGTCAGGCAGGGCGGCCAAGTTCGAAATACCCAAATCTGATGCCATCACAGCCTGAAAATACACGCGGATGAGGGTCATGAAATCTTCCATACCGCCAGTCTTCTGCTTATCCTCCTTCTTTCCAAACAGTTTGCTGATAATACTCATATTTCTATTGTTTCTTTTATGACGTTTTTATTGTTTTCGTACGTTCTTATTCAATTTGGTTGCAAAATTACGAAATAATTTGTTTATTTATGCATAGTTGCGAGGCTTTTTGGCATATAACGCCACTTTTTGCATGTTTCTTCTCAAAATAAAGCATGCCGCCAAGACGTTTTGGAAGCATGCTCGCATTTTCGTATGAGGATTTTGAGTTATCGCACGACCTGTGTGAATTCAGGCTGTGCACCAGGTGTATTGCTGAAAGTAACGAAGATGGTAGAAGTTGACTCCTGTCCATCCATACCTCGTCCTGTGACAGTAAACTGATAGTCGGTGCCATCGGGGGTAGTGCGTTTGCCCACGGTCTTGGGGGTGCCCAAGGGGAACTGATAGCTGGAACAGGCTGCATCGAAGATGGCACGCTCTGCCTCAGTGACGGGCTGCTGTGCAGAGTATTCTGGCAGCTTCTCGACAGTGCCGGCCTTATAGCCGTTCTCCTTTAAAAAACGGTCTAACTCATTGGGAGCTGCAGCGACACGAGCAGTACGGACGCCATAGCCGACAGCAATCTTTGCCTTTGGCAGAGCCTTAGCAAGCGCATCCGACGAGGTGTTGAGTCCACCACTACCGAAGGTGCAGAAAGGCACAATGGTCTTTCCTGCAAAGTCATTGTCCTTGACAAGGGTAGTGACAGGCATAGCATAGGTGCCAAACCAGATGGGATAGCCAAGGAAGATGACGTCATAGTCAGAAAGACGGCTCTTGAGAGGCTTTAGGGCAGGGGTCTTGCCCTCTTGCATCTCACGCTGGCAGCGTTGGATGGTCTCCTGGAAGTTGCCGTCATAGGCCTCGACAGCCTCGATGGCTTCTATGTCTGCCCCCAGCTGTTGTTTCAGCTCTTCAGCAACTGTCTTGGTAGTACCCGTCTGTGAGTAATAAAGAATAAGTGTCTTCTGGGCGTAAGCGGTGGAAATTCCTGCCACCATTGCCATTGATAATAATAGTTTCTTCATAACGACTTATAATATAAATAATGTATTGTTACTTTTTTGCCGGCACAAAAGTTTCATACGTCTGATCATCGTAATAAACTCGGATTTCAGTGACACGACGGGGTTCTTTGTCAAGATATTTCGCATCATCATTTTGAAAATTCAATCGTGTAGAATTTACACCCTGCGGAATAACTGTCGTCGAAGGGCCATGAGTTGAACCATAGGGGGAAGGTGTAGCTGCAGAATCAAACTGAAGCATGGGTTCAACACCATTGGGAAGGGGTGGTAAAGACGACTCTTGGGGGGTGTCCTGATGGGTGATATATCGCTCACCGGTACCATAGAGGAGCCACTCGATGTTGATGTTGGGAATCTTCATTTTGATGGCATCGATGACATTAAGGGTAGGGCGGGTTCTTCCGTTGAAGATACTGCTCAATGTAGCAGGTGACTGTTGAAGGAAGTCGGCAAAGACCTGTTGAGTCATGTGCTGATCTTCCATGAGCTGTCTGATTCTGTCTTTTGTTTCCATTTAGTGTCGTTTTAAGGGCAAAATGCCCATTTTTCTTTGATTTTACAAAGGTAAAGCTTTTTTTTGACTTATGCAAGAAATCTAAAGAAAATTTTTTATTTAGATATTTGGATTTGCGCTTTTAAATTCTAAATTGTAAAACATGGCAGATATCAATATTGACTTTTGATTTGTAAACGTGAATTGTTTACAAAATTATTAAACAAAGGAAATGTAAAGCTGGTAAACGTAAACAATTGGCTATTAATCAAGTATTTACAAAAGTTATGGCCTGCTTTGTCGAATATGCACACAAAACTGGCAATATGATACGCATATTTTATAGTATTAGTGGGTATAAACTACAGAATTAACTGATTATTAGGCTGTTATATATAAATATAGAGTAATGTATATTCATGAATATACAAAAACAAATCGTTTTGTTTGGGTATTTAAATTCGTATCTTAATTTGTGATTTTGATTTACAAATATCCAACTATATATTTGTAATCATAAATTTGTATACAATCCTAATTTCTTTGGGTTTACAAATCCACAATTGTAAATCATAAAATTTCCTAATCCTAAATTTTGAAGCTTTCAAAATGCGCATTTTTTGAATCCTGAAAGAATTCTGAACAGACGGCCTAAATGCTGAAAATTAGCGATTCTAGAAGGGGGAAAAAAGTGTGCAAACTACGATGGCAAGGGCATTTGAGGCCGTTTTTTTATGTTTACGAAAATGCGCAAACTAGAAAAAAAGGGGTAAAAAACCAGGCGATTTTAGTGGAAAATGAAGAAAACGAGCTCCTTCATCAACTCTCCAGCGGACGTATTTGGGTTGTCCAATCCCTTACTTTTGGCATCAATCTCTCTCATTTTCGAAATGATCTGCATAACCTTCAAAGCAGAGTAGTTTTTGAGACCTGTCATATACTCCTTTGCGAACCATGCGCTCTTGATTTCCAACCATTGTATAAGTGCATCCTGGTTGCCCTTTTGTGGACAATAGTGAGCAATCATCAAATTCTGGAAGTAAGAAAAGAGCAACGGGAGTGCTGAGTAAATGCTACCAGCCTTCGGATTTTCGTCAAAATATTTGATTATCTGATTTGCCTTGTAAATATTCCTGTTGACGATGGCATCCTTGAACTCAAAACTGTTAAAGTCCTTGCTGACGCCAATTCGGTCCTGCACCACCTGTGGGGTCACCCTTCTGTCGCCTTCAGGCAATCCGAGGAGCACCTTGTCGAGTTCGCTGACCAGACGGCTCAGGTCGGCACCGATATGTTCAGCTATCAGCTGAGTGGATTTGGGATCGATAGAGGCTCCTTTCTCTTGCAGATACTTCTCGATGAAGGGTGCCAGCTGCCAGTCCTTCAGCTTCTGGCTTTCGAAAAGGACGCCAGCCTCGCGCACAGCTTTGACGTAGGCCGTCTTGCGACCATCTATCTTGCCATTCTTATGACACAGCACCAGGATGGTAGTGGGCATGGGGTTCTTCAGATACTTCTCCAGGGGCTCCGTATTCTTGATATACTGTACCTCCTTGACAATGACAACCTGATATTCAGACATCATGGGATAACGGCGTGCTGCGTCAACAATCTGCGAGGCATTGACGTCAGAACCGAAGAGCACTGTTTGGTTGAAGTCGCGTTCTTCGGGCTGTAGCACGTTCTCGGCTATCCAGTCGCTGATTTTATCGATATAATACGACTCGTCGCCCATCAGGTAGTAGAGGGGCTTGAAATGGCGTGCCTTGAGGTCGCTCATCACGCTGTCGTATGTCACTGCTGCTTGAGCCATGCTGCAAAGGTACGAAAAAAAATGAGAAATGAGAAATTTCTTTCATTTTTATTTTGTACTTTTGCACGCGATATGAACGAACTGAATCTGCCTCCCTACGACGTCAAGCTACGCGGAACACGCGAAAAGCCGGAGATTTTCGACTTTCTACGTCGTCGCTACGTGGCCTTGACACCCGAGGAATGGGTGCGTCAGCACTTCACCCATTGGCTGGTAGAGCATAAGGGCTATCCTAAGGGGTTATTAGGCAACGAGATTGCGCTAAAATGCGGCGACAAAACGTTGCGCTGTGACAGCATCCTCTATGATAAGGATACACGCCCGCGCATGATTATAGAATACAAAGCACCCACTGTATCAGTGACACAGCGGGTGTTTCATCAGATTTCAGCTTACAACCTGCTGCTGCACGTCGACTATCTGGTGGTGTCGAACGGCATACAGCACTATTGTTGCCAGATGGACTACGAGCAGAAGACCTACGTCTTCCAGCCCGATATTCCAGACTTCGCGTCGTTAACCGTTAACCGTTAACCATTAACCGTTAATTATGCTTCTTCCTCAGGAACCGCTGGGGTCTCAGCTTTCTTCACAGTCTTGCGAATGGCACGCTTGCGCGTCTTCTTCTCCTCAGCAGGCTTGTCGAGCTTCACGCCAGCCAGTTCGGGGTCAATGAGGATACGGCCGCAATACTCGCAGACAATGACCTTCTTGTGCATCTTGATGTCAAGCTGACGCTGAGGCGGAATCTTATTAAAGCAGCCGCCGCAGGCATCACGCTGCACGTAGACGATGCCCAGGCCATTACGGGCGTTCTTACGGATGCGCTTGAACGAGGTCAGCAGACGAGGCTCGATCTTGGCCTCCAGGTCCTTCACCTTGATCTTCAGCTTCTCCTCCTCGGCACGTGTCTCTTCCATAATCTCGTCCAGCTCGCTCTTTTTCAGGTCAAGGGCCTGACGACGGTCGTCGATGATTTCCTGGTTCTGCGCCAGCTCAGCCTTCTTCTCCTCAATGCGGAAGTTAGCCTCCTTGATCTTCTTGTTGCAGAGTTCGATTTCCAGGGTCTGGTATTCAATCTCCTTCGACAGCGTGTCATACTCGCGATTGTTCTTCACGTCGTTCAGCTGAGTCTTATAACGCTCCACGCTGGCTTTGGCGGTCTCTATCTCGCCTTTCTTCATGTTGATAGCCTGCTCGTACTCGCTAATTTCATTCTGAATCTTCTCGATACGGGTGGTAAGACCTTCGATTTCATCTTCCAGGTCCTGTACTTCCAGAGGCAACTCGCCTCGCAATGCACGCTTCTCGTCGATGCCAGAGAGCGTGGCCTGCAGCTGATAGAGGTTCTTCAGACGCTCTTCAACCGGCATGTCCATAGGATCTTTCTTTGCCATAATTCTTTCGTTTTTTACGTTATTACGTTATATCAATATTTCGTTATTCCGATGTTTCGACCTAATAATAATAAATAGGATTCGTGCTGGTCTCTGCGATTTCCGTGCGCACACCTGGGCATTCGCGCTGGATGATGTCACGGAAAATCTCCGATGTGTACTGCTCACTCTGATAATGCCCGATGACACAGATCTGAATCTGCTGCTCGTAGCCGAAATACTGGTGGTAGTGCATCTCGCCCGTGATAAAGGCGTCAGCACCCTCACGCAGAGCGTCTGGCAGCAGAAAGTCACCGGCACCGCCACAGAGTGCCACCTTGCGGATGGGACGCTGCAGCAGTTCGTTACACAAGGCACACTGCACATCGAACTGGCGCTTCACCAGTTCCACGAAGCCCTGGGCAGCCATCGCCTCTGGCAGTTCGCCTACTACACCACTACCCGCCTCTATGCCGTCCACCACCTTTTGGGCAAAGAACTGGCTGTTCACCAGCCCCAGCCGTTCAGCCATCTTCCAGTTGACGCCATCCCGCGCATTGTCCATGTTGGTATGCATCGACACGATAACAATATCGTTTTTGATGGCTTTTATGACACAACGCTGCACGTAGTCCTGACCACAGATTTGCTTCAGGCCACGAAACAGCAAGGGGTGGTGGCTGACAATGAGATTGCAGCCCTTACGAATGGCCTCGTCAACAATCTCCTCGTTGACGTCCAGACACAATAATGCCCCTGAAACCTCCGCCTCTGTCAGTCCCAGTTGCAGGCCAGCATTGTCCCAGCTTTCCTGCAAGGGCAGGGGCGCGAATCGTTCAAGGGCGCTCAGCACTTGCTTTATTTTCACGCTTCAATCCTGTTTTGAGCTGCAAAGGTACGAATAAATGAGGACAATACAAAATAAAAAAGCAACTTTTTTAAGAAGATGTTTAGCCTTTTCCTTGCCACAAGATATCATCTTCCTTGCCACAAGATATCATCTTCCTTGCCACAAAAGGCCATCTTGCTCGGCACGACAGCCTGTCGCGGTGAGCAAGAGAGCCTGTCGCGGTGGGCACGACAGCCTGTCGCGGCAAGCAGGACAACCTCTCGCGGTGGGCAAGATGGCGTGTTACTAAAAAGAAAACGAAAAAAAGAAACCGAGAAACCGAGAAAACGAGAGTTTGATTTTCACGGTTTACACATCGATTGGAGACGTTGTTGACAGCTTTATAAGGAGTATTATATATAGTATAATTATAGTATTAATAATTATTATTAATTATAATTAATAATAATCTATATATACTTAGATTTACTCTCCTTCTGCCACCTAAAGCGAGAATGTGCAAAAACCGAGTTCTCGTTTTCTCGGTTTCTCGGTTTTTTTTCTTTCTGACAATTCTGACAATTCTGACAGGCAGAATCTGCGTTCAAGTATTATCCATC
>JAEEGG010010010.1_pt1 | contig 21066 bp, 7 predicted proteins | sample 9134161 | NCBI WGS metagenome assembly JAEEGG01 (sample SAMN16246543, study PRJNA631951) | gut metagenome | biome: gut microbiome; feature: rumen; material: CR-attached | host: Bos | place: Iran: Karaj | collected 2018-10
GTGTTTGAGGTCATAAAAAACTGGATTTTTCTTGTTCGGGGTTTGTTATGAAAAAAGGAAATCTGTATTTGAGAACAATTTTGAGCACACTGGCGGCCGCACTAGGGCTGGCAGTCCCTGCTATGGCCGATGATGAAGAACCGGCTGTTGAACGTGAAATTGTCGAAATGGGGCCGCTTTACTTCGAAGGGGTTGATCCTGCGAATGAAGAAGAAAACCAGCGCCTCTGGAACGAGCTTATGAAGTATAAGCTCTGGGGAACCGATACTGTTATTTTCAATAACATTCATTTTAAAATTGAAGAAACGAGCGGCTATACAGGAACTGCTAAAGATAAGGTTATCTTTAATTTTGGTGACCATACGTTAGGTGGTCCGATTATTTCGGGTACGGATTTGCAATTTAGTTATCCGAATTCTGGCGCAGATAACGATTACTTACTTGGTGGTCCCGTCCGTGCAGGGTGGCTTGTTCTTCCTGGTTGGTATGGCTATACAAATGTCAAGTATGAGGGGGTCTACTGCTTTGAACATCAGGTCTATTTCCAATCTCCAGATCGTTCAGATGTCTCCGCATCAACGACGATTGCAAAGAACTTTATAAAAAATGTTCATAAATCAGGCGGAAAAATATATGCAGATTGGGACTTGCCCTCAACAGAAGCATCTGGGATTACTGGTATCCCTGGTTTACCTGATTTGAGAAGAGACCCTAGTGTGCAAGATAGTGCTTATTTAGCAGAAACTTTAGATGGAACTTATTCGCAATGCCCTACCGATGTTCCTAAGCCAGATAGGAATCTTACGGTTCCTCTTTTAGATGAATCTAAAATAGATTGGGAAAGCGCTGATGAAATCATCATGAATTCGAGTTTCCCGAACGAAGTCCAATATATTCAGGTTCCGCCAATAACAAAAGCTGAGGCTGAAAGTAAACATACCTGGTATGATAAGTTTGTAAAAAATATTGCAATTGGTTATATAGATGGAACTTCTACAGGTAAACAGCTTTATATCTTGATGCCGTCCTCACGACATAATGCTAATGGAAAACAGGGGCGCTTGACACGAGTCTTTTCAAGAGATGGTTTTAATTTTGAAAACTCTGCCAATGACACTAAAATTAGAGTTGTCTATGTCAATAAAGAAGCTTCATGGAATGAAACTGAACAGAAATGGGATGATTTTGATTTAGAACAGTCTACAATAGCTGCTGATTCTGTTTATGCAGGTAATTTGCTGTTTTATACGACAAAGGATATAAACTGGGAAGCCATGATTGATATTGGTTATCAGGGCACGTTCATGACGACTGGTAGATTTACAATCAAGGATCACATGAATCTTGCAGGGCAGTTGATTGCGGGCAAGACGCTTTGGTTCGAATCGGATGTTAATGGGCGATTCCATTACGTTCCGTTCAACTCTCCTGAAATCAAGACAAACGTTTTTGCCGATGACAAGTTTAAGGAAAAAACGGATTATTGGCATAACATGAATTTCGCCCTGACGGATACTGCCCATACCGAAGTTTCGTTTGATTACTGCTTTGCGTTCTTCGGTATTGATCTTGACACGACTGGGGGTGCGTATGATGCTCTCAAGAGCGAATCGGGTTCGTTTGCCGAACCTGTTGACTTGGGCATCACAATCGCAGAAACGGATGGTGTAAAAACCAAAACTCAGTCTAATACTGAACATAATATGCCGCTTTGCCATCTTGACGAGTATAGCCACATCGTTATTAAGAAGGATAAACGAACGCCAACAGATCCTGCATGGCTTCACGTTGTTGATGATGACAAAATTGAAGGTAATGAATACATGTTGTTCAAGATTATGAACTTGAACGGTGCCGTTATCTCGGGTAACAAGTTCGAAGGTGGCCTCTTGGTCAAGCTTGTGGATTCCAACAACAAGCCGCCTCACTTCGTGGATTTGGAAAAGACTAAACTTGCTGTTCCTGAAAATGCGACAAAGGCAATGGCCGGTAAAATCAAGGCCGAAGATAACGAAGGCGACGCTTACTTCTACGAAATTACTGGAGGTACGGCTCAGGACTTGTTCGAAATTGGCCTGACGACGGGTGTTGTAACGATGAAGGCCGGTGTGGAACCGTTTGATTACGAAGAATGGAAAAAGGCTGGTACAAAGTACACGATTAAGGTGGAACTTTGCGACACCAAGGCAACCTCGTTCAATACCTTGCTTTGCACGGACGCTACTTTCACGATTGACATTACGGATGTGAACGAAAAACCTTACTTCGATTACGCCGATACCGACAAAAAGCAAATCTTTATTGCTGAAAACGAAACGTTCGCTTCGGATGCGGTCGCGTTTAAGGATTACGATACTTATGCCGGTGCAACGAGCCCGTTCCTTAATAACAGGGTCGATATCATCGCTGGCGATGTCGATGTCTTTGACGTGACTCCGGGTGGTGTCCTCCGCACTAAGGATGGCGTCGTTCTTGATTACGAAATGAAGAATACGTACAAGGTGACGCTCAGAGTCCATGACGATAACAAGGATGCAACTACTGGCGAATATATTTATCCGGACCTTTACGATGATATGGAATTTACGGTTGTCGTGACGGATGTCAATGACGGTCCGAAGTTCGATTATGCCGCCTACAACGGTTCTGTGGATGAAAATTCTCCGGAAAGCACTTTGGTGAAAATGGATCATGCTATCAACGCAAAGACAACGCAGATTGGCGCTACCATCACCTATATCTTGTTGGATGAATCCAAGTCGTTTGTGATTGACCCGAATACGGGTGTTATCACTGTTGGTAAGGATGTTGTACTTGATTTCGAAACGAAGAACGTCTATGAATTGAAGGTCGTTGCTTCTGATGAATCCGGTATTGCTGGCCAGGTGGTGCAGACCGATACTGCCGATGTTGTCGTTAAGCTCAATGACTTGAATGAAAAGCCCATCTTTGTTGAACCGACCGAAAAGATTACGTTCCCTGAAGATAAGAAGGGTTATGAAATTACAACCCTCAAGTTTGACGATCTTGATACCGCCAAGAAGTTCCGCAACGACAGATTTGAACTCGTGACTGAAGTAGACGGATTCTATCTGGATCCGGAAACGGGCGTGCTGACGACGACGCGTAAGTTCGACTACGAAACTGAAGAAAAGATTTATGAACTGACGGTTCGTGTCTATGATGTTTCGGGCGATGAAAACCTTTCTGTAACAGGTTCGATTACCGTTGAACTCTTGAACGTGAACGAACCTCCGTTCCTGAATGAAATCGTATTCACTGTTCTTGAAAGCGATACTGTCGGTACAAATCTTAAGAAACCTCTTAGTGGAACAGATATCGATGGCCCCGATACGACATTCAACTTCTTCATCATGGATGGCGATAAAGAAGGTCATTCGACTAATGAATTCTTCTTGGATCCTGCTACAGGAGTGTTCACCGTTACAGCAACAGCAAAGCTTGATTACGAAAAGACTGAGTCTTATTCCTTCAAGGTTCGTATCCGTGACGAACACGATGGTTTCTCCGATACTACGGTAACCATCAAGGTTGTTGACGTGAATGAAGCCCCGTCTGTCCAGGTCGATACCATCTATGTGAGCGAAGACCAGGTTATCAATAAACCGTTTAGCACGGTCAAGACGGATAAGGACGATCCGGATACCAAGAATCCTGATTTCCGCAACAATGTCTATGAAAATACGGATGGAAGCGAAGTGTTCTCTGTCCAGTCGAATGGCGATGTTATTCTTCTGAAGCCGATTGACTACGAATCTGATTCTGTTTACGTGATTACCGTGCGTGTGACAGACAAGGACGACAAGACTTTGACTTCGACCAAGAAGGTTGTGGTCAAGGTGAAGGATGTCTTCGAAAAGTCTAAGGTCGAGATTACTCGCGTTGAATATAAGGATTCTGTCTATCTCAAGCCCGACTCCGTGTTTGTGAACGGTCCGGCTGTAGACATTGAATGGACTGCTGATGGCAAGACCAAGTCTAGTACCGATTCTCTCAAGAAGGGTTGCAACACTATCATCAAGACATTCAAGGACCCGACCAAGAACGATCCGGGTGCCGATACGGTTGTGGTTTGCTACAGCGATGCAGCCCCGATTGTAACGGTTTCTGCTAACGGTGACGATGTCTCTGCAGACAACATTTACACGGTTGTTGAAAAGGCTACCAAGAATGATACCGCTATCTATGTGAACGAAAAGAAGAACGATATCAAGGTGACTGTCAAGGATACTGCATCTCACGTGACGAAGTCCTTCACTGTAAAGCTGGAACTGGATACGGTTTCTGTTTCGTCGAAGGAATTCAAGAATATCCAGAGTATTGCAGAAACCAAGGTGACTCGTGAAAAGTCTCCTGCTTCGGGAATTACCACAGTTCCTGAAAACGATTCCTATTACAAGAATACTTATACCGAAACCATCAAGGATACTAAGGTTACGGTCTCTTACTACACCGACAAGAAAGGTAACGATGTCAAGCGTACTGTTGTTACCTCCGACGGCAAGACGAAGGAAGTCGCTGTTATTGAAGTCTCTTACACGACAAAGATTGGAGATAAAAATGTCACGATTTCTTACTTCGCTGACGCCTCTACTGGTGAACGCGTGAACTTGAAAACCGGCCTCTCGGATAGCGAGTCTGTGCTTTCCGCCGATGGTGACGATGTGGTTGGTTCGTATAAAGTATCTTACACCTATACGGATAAGAGTGGCAATACTGTCGATGTTTCTTACCTCCTTGATGAAAAGGGAAAGATTGCAAAGAACAGCGATGGCAATATCGGTTACAATGTGGGCTACACCTACGTGAACAAGTTTGGTAACACATCTAGAGAAGATGTGTTTATCGTGCTTGACCAGAAGGGTCCGGTTGTAAAGATTGAATCTCCGTCCGAAGGGGCTGTGCTTACAGCAAACTTTGTTGAAGTCAAGTGGACCGTTGATGGCGTGGAACAGGATACTCTCCGCGTGCAAGGCCTTGACAATGGATCTCAGACGATTATCCGCGTATTCCGTGACAAGGCCGGCAACGAATCCCGCGATTCTGTGACGGTCATGGTCAAGAAGGCCAAGAACATTGAAATCGATGTTGAAAAGCCGGTAACGCTTGTCGATCGCGATTCTGTCGAAAAGTACTTTGACAAGAACCCGCCCAAGAAAGATCAGAATTACAGCGTGACGTTCTACAACTATAAGGAAAATGCCGAAACGGAAGCTATTGTCGGAATCAAGGGCAAGTCTAAGGAAGGTTCTGGAAAGGAACCGTACCCAGGCCTGGAAGGTCACCTCGGACCGACACTCACGGTCGATGCTCGTGTGCCTGTCGTGAATGCCTTGGGCGGACTGGCAACACTAGATGATATCGTAAGCAACGGTGGCATGATTGCTCTGGAAGGTGTTGACGCCGCTAACGGTAAGAAGATTTCTGTGAGCGAATACGTTGACAAGTACTGCACAGACGAGTTCAAGAAGTCCATGACTTCGGACTACAGCAAGATGAACCTCTACTGGACAACGCTTAGGGTGAATGTCTGGGTCTATTCGAATACGGGTGTGTTTGCGGACCACTACAGCTTCGATTATGATCTTGACGATCCGGATTATGTGAACGACGCTGGTCTTTTGAAGCTCTTCTTCGAAATGAAGCCGGATGAAAACGGTGACGTGAGGACGAAGGATGGCCGCCTCTATGGTACAGGCGCCTACCTCTTCAAGACCGAAGTCAAGATGACGTCCAAGCTTCGCTGCACGCTCCCGCCGATCAGCGCGGACGAAGCCAGCAAGAAGAAGAACGCCATCATCAAGTCTAGCGATGAACTCCTCAAGTCGTTCGGTTACAGACGTCCCGTGAATAACTAGGTGAATCGCCTGTTGATAAATTGTAGGGTGGAACTTTGGTTCCACCCTTTTCTCATATAATACGCATGATACAGTAAAAAAGAAATCGCGCTCGAAAATCGGCGAAAATGATACTCTTTTCTTACATTTTTACAAGATTTCACATTGCTTTCGTATGTGCCGTTACTATATTTCATAATAAAAGTGTTTGGATGATTTGGGAAAGAAACTGTGACAAATTTCTGGAGTGGAATTTGTCGTAGCAAAAGGAGCATAAAGGTTATTATGTGGTTTGGCAAATTAAGTCTTAAAGCTGCAGCCCTGGTCTTGGTTGGTGCGGTTTCATCCATGGCTCAGGCACCGATGGATATCAGTGCAGACGACTGGAATTACCTCAACAACTTTAAGCTTTGGGGAACTAATGGTATAGATACCAAAAATAGACCTGAATTTTACGATTCCAGATTTTACGATCGTACAAACGAAAGTGATTTTAGCGGTTACAACGGTGTGTGGCCTGATACACTAGGTTGGGTCGGTACTGCTAAGGGTGATTTGACTACAGATGAAGTCGGATGGTTTGATGGTCCGATTATTGTTGGTGGTGCTGTTACTGTTCCTTCTGGCTACGCTGAAGATCGTAGAGCTTATCTTTTGACAGGTCCTATTCGTACTACAGGGGGGATTGGTAGTGCTAGGAATCGAGGGACCGTGTGCCAGGGAACCAATAAATCGGGTGCTTGCGCTAACGTTCCTGAGATTCGTCCGAACTTGAAGGTTCCTGGATTGACTGGTGCAACTTTGTCCGGAACATTAAATGTTAGTGGACGAACCGTCCTTAATGTGAGCAACTATTGCGCTGAAAATCAAATTTGTGACTTTTTCTATGATTCTATCATTTTTAGTAATGATAGCCGATTGGTTGTTCAAATGCCTGGTCCTAAGGGGCAGCCTACACGTATTTTTACCAATAGCATTAGTTTTGGTACCCATCCAGAAATTGTTGTGGCCTATCAGGGAAAAGGCGAATTAAAACTGAATGAATATGATGGCAACTTGTTGATTTATTCTAATGGGGATATTAACTTTGATAACACCGATAAAGTGCCTGTTATGGGTACGATTGTCAGTAAGGGTACGATAACTCTGGGACGCAATATGGTTTTTGCGGGCCAGTTTATTGCCAATAAAATTAAAGTTGGTAACGAAATTACGGCAAAAACTTTTGTCTTTAAAAAGTTTGATCCGAAGATTGAAATTTCTGTAGGAAACAATTCTAAGAAAATAAAGGAAAGTGATATTTGGGAACCTATTGAAATCGTTTTGAGCGATGCTTCCAAAAAAGAAGTGTCTTTTAATTATTGCTTTGCATTCAATAGACCAGAAGGTGTTCATGGACAATATGCTGGACATGATGATGTTGGTGCCAAGGACGCCTCTCATGCGTTCCCGATTTGCGGTGTTAGCAAAACGAAGGTTACTATTCCGATTGGTAAGACGAAGGCTGAAGGTATTGCTATAAAGCCTTTGATCGATGGCTTGGTTGAAGCTGACGAAGCTCTCTGGTTCCAAATTTCAGATCTCGATGGTGCTGAAACTACATCTGATTATGAAAAAGATCTTGGATACAAAATTTACATTGTAAGTAACGATGAGTTGCCTACCGTCACTAGTGCGCTTGTTGTCAATGTAAACGAAGATACCAAGCATACCTTTACTAAGGATGAATTTAAGTTTAAGCATTCTTCTCGAACCTTTGCTTCTGTTACTATCACAACTCTTCCGGCTAAGGGTACATTCCTTTATGATGGCAAGGCTGTAACAAAGAATCAGAATATTGCTGTGGCAAATTTGGGCAAGCTGACTTACCAGGCCGCCGCAGATGATTTCGGCGACAAGTACGCTACATTCAAGTATAAGGTTGTTGGTTCCGGAACGGGTGACAATACTTCTATTGAATACGAAGCAACTATTAATGTTATTCCGGTGAACGATAAACCTTCGGCCACTATCTCCAAATTCACATTTACGGTGGCTGAAAATCCGTCGAAGGATGCTTTGGTCGGCACAGTAACAAATACTGATGTTAAGAATGAAATTGGTGTGGATAAGTATACTTTTGCGTTGAATACATCTGATGCTAATTATACGGAATTCTCTAAGTACTTTGTGTTGGACGCTTCTACTGGTGAAGTCAAGGTCAAGGGAACTCAAACTTTCGATTATTACACAAAGAGCTCTTATACTGTTACTGCAACTGTTTCCGATAATGCGGCTACTGAAAAGACCAAGATTGCTGGTCCGTTGACTTCGGATAAGTTTACGATTGTTGTTAATGTCAAAAACCAGAACCACGCTCCGACCATTAGTAATCAGTCTTTCTCGCTCCCGGAAAAGAATAAAACCGCTACGGGTATTGTAGATTGGACCAGTGCAAAGGTTGTTGGTACGGTTTCTGCTAAGGATGTCGATGGCGATAATCTGACCTTTAAGGTTGTAACTTCCGACATTCCATTTACCTTCAAGAATAACACTAGTTCGCTCTACGTTTTGGACGGAAGCAAGCTGGATTACGAAACAAAGTCTGTTTGGACGTTCAAGGTCTCTGTGACCGATCCGTCTGGTGCATCCGCTACGGCTACCATTACGGTAAACCTCGAAGATGTCAACGAAGATCCGATCCCGAGTGATGTAAAGTCCGAATATACGGTTAAGGAAAATACAGCAACGGGAACTGCTTTCGGTACGTTCACCGTTACTGATAATGATGCAGGTGACAAGCTGACTTATAAGTTGACGGGTGCTTTGACGGGTGCTGCAGGCATTTCTGGTACTTTGAAGAATAAGACATTGGCTGACATTTTCTATGTCGATGAACCGGCAAGTTCTAGTGGCAAGAGAACCGCTTCGATTAGGGTCAAGAGCAGTGCTTTGCTCGATTACGAAGAACTTTATAAGGCTAGCTCTAAAAATGCGTCTTATCCGGTGACTATTACGATTACGGATAAGGCCTTGAATTCTGTAGATGTTTCGACCAAGATTACGGTGCAGGATGTGAATGAAGATCTCACTGCTACGGGTGGTACATTCTATATCCAGGAACATTCTCCGGGATTAACCCATGTTTGCACTACGGAGTACGATGAAGATTGCGGCGAAAGTGACTACGGCTATGTTACCGGCACGGACAAGGATAAGTACAATAAGTCCTTTAGTACTTTGACATTCTCGAAGTCTACCGCAAATACAGGTGTAAAGGCTACTGATGCCAAGAACTTTGTTGTGGACCCGGATGATGGTAGTATTTCTACTGCAGCAAACGCTGAATTTGAATATGATGGTGATGCCGCCAAGATTTCTTACACGTTCTTGGTGACGGTTTCTGATGAAACTTTCTCTAAAGATGTTTCTGTGACTGTGAAGGTTTTGAACATTGATGAACCTCCTATAAACTTGGTGACGGAAGGCTCTGGCCGAATCAGAGAAGATGCTACTAAGGGTACTAATGCTGCTTCGTTCAGTAAAGAATTCATCACGGACCCGGATGAACTGGCAAAATTTGAAGCTTTGGGCGATGATGTTCGTTTCACAATAAGTGAAACAGCTAGTGGTTATGGTGTGTTTAAGCCGAATATTGAAACTGGTGAAATTAATCTATTGGATCCGTCCAAGATTGATTTTGAAACGCTGTGCGCGAAGGATGCGTCATGTAGAGTTAATGGTACATCTCCGATGTATACGGTTAACATGACTGCTTCGAATGCGGATGAATCTGTTACGCTCAATATTATAAGAAATATTGAAATTGTGGATGTGAATGAACCTCCGACCGCAAGCGATTTTACGAAAACGGTTGATGAAAATATTGCGGGTGGTACTGTTATAGGTACTATTGAAGCTTCTGATCCCGACAAGTACGCCTCTTGCAAGGCTGGTTCTCATTCCTGCGGCTTCAACACGCTTCACTATTCTATTGTCGATGCTTCGGGATTGCCGTTTGAAATTGACCAGAATACTGGTGTTATCAAACTCAAAAAGAACGAAAGACTCCGCTATATTGAAAAGAATCAATATAAGTTTGATGTGAAGGTTAGCGACCGTGCTACAACGGAACCGGCGCTTTCTACAATTGCTCATGTGACCATCAATGTCACCGACGTTAACGAACCTTCCGAGTTTAAGGTGTTGGCTGATCTTTACGAAGTAAAGGAAAATACTGATGTTGATACAAAGTTCGGCGACAAGATTGTTGTCTATGACGAAGATGCCGCTGACGTCAGTACGACTACCAAACCTGTGTTGACGATTTCTATCAAGGATAATGGAACATGTACAGCAGGTAAGAACTGCGCTGAAGACTTGTTCAATGTTGTTATTGTGAAAAATACTGATGCAAACCATGAAACTCAGTTCCAGTTTGTTGTCAAGTCGGACTTGAATTACGAACAGCTCTACAAGGCAACAGAGAAGGACGCCATATTTGATGTGACTTTGACTGTTACGGATAAGGCTGGTAATAAGGTTTCTCAGGATACAAAGGTTCGCGTCATCGATGAAAACGAAGAACCTGAATTTGTTGGAGAACCTTATAAGTTTACCGTCAGCGAAAATGTTAAGACGGAAACCTTGTTGGGTACAGTTGAAGCTACCGATCCGGATTTCTACAATACAAATTACGGTACGCTTTACTTCTCGCTTGATGATAGCTATGACGATGCCGCTCTGTTCGATATTGACCGTAAGACGGGTGAACTCTATGTCGTGAACAACGCTAACCTTAATTACGAAGAAAAGAGTGAGTATAAGTTCAAGGTTATTGCAACCGACAAGGAATTTACGATTTCAAGTCTCGTAACGGTTACTGTCAAGAACGAAGATGAAGGCCCTGTGTTCCCGACGGTCCCGGACTTGTATGTCGACGAAAATACGCCGAAGGGTACGATTGCTACGCTTAAGAATGGTACAAAGCAGGCAATTGCGGCTAGCGATGATGACTGCAGCAACAGACATACTTGCAAGGCTCCGACCTATACGCTTGTAGCTGCCGATGGCGCACCTGATGATTTCAAGGCATTTAGCATTGATGCTGATGGCTTTATCTCGGTGGCTAAGGACAATGTCTTGAACTATGAAAAGCAGAATAAGTACGTGGTTCGCGTTGTCGCAACGGATGGCTCGGTCACAACACTTACAGACGAAGTGGATGTAACCATTTACGTTAGAGACGTGAACGACGCTCCGGTATTTGATTTGGCTAAATACCCCTTTGACGTGGATGAAAACAAGCCTGCTGGTGAAGTCGTTGGCTCTGTCGTTGCTAGCGATGAAGATACTTGGAGCAAATTGACCTTTAAACTTGATGATCTCAAGACGGGTTCTGGTGATAGCAAAAAGTTTACGATTGACGCTTCGGGCAAAATCAGTACCACTGAAAAATTGAATCACGAAGAGCAGGAAACCTATGAACTCCTTGTTACGGTGACGGACAATGGTTCGTCTAAGGGCTTTGAAAATCTTAGTGCTACAGCCACGGTGATTATTACAGTCAACGACATGCCGGATGATCCGATTATTGAGGATGATGGCAAGAAGAGTTATGATGTTGAAGAAAATACGGTTGATGGCAATACCCCGAATGGTAAGGAAATTGCTTGCTACAAAGTTTCTGATGAAGATGAAGATCAACTTAAAACTCTCGTCCCTTATGTGACGGACATTGGCAATACGGATGCTGATCGCATCTTTGATGCCAAGATTAAGAATGGTAACCTCCTTTGCCTTATTGTAAAGGATGCTGCAAGGCTCAATTACGAAACGAATAAGCATGTTCACAAAATCACTGTAGAAGTGATGGATACCGACAAGCGTACCGCCTATGTTGAAAAAACCATCAACGTTGTTGACGTGAATGAAATGCCGATTATTTCGGGTAACAAAACCTTCTCGCTCTATGAAAACAAGGGTGAAGGTTATGTGTTTGGCAGGCTTTATCCTGATGATATCGATACATCCAAGGCCTTTATAGATAACGTGTTCAGTGCTGTCGGTGGCGATACGGATTTGTTCACGATTACTGAAGATGGTAAGCTCAAGGCTAAACGTGACTTTGACTATGAAAAGGAAAAGGTCCGTACGTTTGAATTGGAAGTCGCTTTGTCGGATAAGAATAAGACGAAGTATCCGAAGCTTACTACCAAGACGACGATTACAATCACGTTGAAGGATGTTCCGGAAGTTCCGCAGATTACAAGTACTGAATTTAGCGTCAGGGAAAATCCGCCGGCAGATACACTTATCGGTATTATCGAAGCGACTGACCCGGATGGCGAAGGCGAACTCCTCTTCTCGCTTGCCGTAGAAAGCCCGTATGTGACTGTCAAGCCGAATGGTGAAATCCATGTCAAGGACGGCGCTGTCATTGACTACGAAAAGACTCCGAAGTTCACTATCACAGTGACTGTTAAGGATGCTGACGGTCTTGAATTTGATGGTGATATCGTCATCAACGTCATTGACGTGAACGAACCGCCGAAGATTGAACCGCAGGAATTCACGTTCCCGGAAGATTCCAAGCCGGGTACCAAGAAGGGGCCTGTTGAAGCCAAGGATCCGGATAAGAAGACTCCTGAATTCTGTGACTTGAAGTTCTATCCTGTCGAAGAGGATGATGTGTTCGACATCAAGCCGAATGGTGACATTGTCTTGAAGGGCGAACTTGACTATGAAAAGCAGAAGAATTACATTATCAAGGTCTACGTGACGGATGGTGAATTCACTGATACGACGGATATTACCATCAAGGTGGGTAACGTCATTGAAAAGTCTGAAGTTGAAATTACCCGTGTCGAAGCTGGTGATTCTATCTATCTCAAGCCGAAGCCGACTGATCCAATCTACACGAACAAGGACGTGATCACGGTGGAATGGACTCAAGATGGCAAGGTGATGACAAGCCAGGATTCTCTCAAGGAAGGCTGCCAGACGATTGTCAAGACGTATAAGGATCCGAGCAAGGATGTTGCAGGTTCTGATTCCATTGAAGTCTGCTACAGCACAGCCGCTCCGATTGTTGAAGTCAGTGCGACAAAGACCAAGGTCGAAGCCGATAACATCTATACGATTGTCGAAAGCGTGGATAAGAGCGACTCCTCTATTTACGTGAACGATAAGACCAAGGAAGTCGAAGTGACTGTGAAGGATACCGTTTCCAAGTACAAGGAAACCTTCAAGGTCAATGTCGTTCTGGATACGGTCGCTATCTCGGATAAGACGGTCAAGAACATGGTGGAAATTTCCAAGTCCGAAATCGTACTTGAAAAGAACCCGAAGTCTGATGTCAAGACGAATCCGATTGGCGACAAGACGAAGGTCTCTTATAACAAGACTGTTGACGGCGATACGGTTACAGTTTCTTACTTTGTCAATGAAGACGGTGAAATTATCAAGTCCACTGTTATTGATGAAGATGGCGAAAAGAAGAAGATTGCCGTGATTGAAGTCTCTACGGTTGTTGATGTCAAGGGCAAGAAGGTTGTCGTCTCTTACAAGGCTGATGCCGAAACGGGCAAGATCCTGTATGCTGACTCCGAAGGCAACTTGATGGTTGATGTCCCGAGCAGCTCTTCTAGCAAGGATAAGGACAAGAAGTCTGATGAAGTTGACTTGAAGACTGGCGTGGGCGCTTTCACGGTGACCTACGATGCTAAGGGTGTCGAAGGCAACAAGGCTACGGTCTCTTACGTTGTTGATGAAACGGGCAAGATTACCGCAAACGAAGAAGGCGACAGAGGCTACCTTGTGACCTACACCTTCACCAACAGATATGGTAATACTGCTGACAAGTCCGTGTTCATGGTGCTTGACAAGCTCCCGCCGCTTGTGATGATCAACTCTCCGGCTGAAGGCGATGTGGTCTACGCAACCTTCGTCGATGTGGACTGGTGCATTGCTATCGATGGCATCGAAAAGAACTGCGTCAAGCAGGATACCTTGAACTTCCAGAGCCTTAATAAGGGAGTGAACTCCATCAAGCGTATTTACCGCGACAAGGCTGGTAACGAATACATAGCTGAAGTTAACGTGATGATGAAGAAGGCTAAGGATGTCAATATCAACCTTGAAGAACCGATGATCATCGTCTCGATTGATTCCGTGAACAAGTACTACGAAATCAATCCGCCTGAAGAAGATCAGAAGTACGCGGTCACGATTTTGAATCCGACGACTCAGAAGGAAAAGGAAGTTGTCAAGGGCTTTGCTAAGGATACGAAGAAGGGCTCTGGCGATGAACCTTATCCGGGTGCTGATGGCCATATCGGCCCGACGGTTACGGTTGACGTGAAGTTGCCGATTGTAAGCGCTGTGGGTGGCCTTGCTACTTTGGATGACATCATTATCAACGGCAATATGATTGCTGTGGATGGTGTTGATGCCGACAACAGTGAAAAGATTTCTGTTGGTGAGTATGTTGAAAAGTACTGCTCTACGGAATTCCAGGAAGAACTGGGCAAGGATTACAGTAAGGCTATGCTTTACACGACCAATGCTCGCGTGACGCTCTGGTTCTTTACGACTGGCGGTCAGTTCGTTGATAAGTACCAGTACGATTACGAAGTCAACGATCCGGAATTTGTTGATAAGGCTGGCCTCATGAAGTTCTTCTTTGAAATGAAGCCGGATCTCAATGGCGAATTGAGAGATAAGTCTGGTCGTCTCTACGGTACGGGTCCGTATATCGTAAAGACCAAGGTTGATCTCCGTTCTAAGCAGCGCTGCGTGGTGCCGCCGATTACCGACAAGTCCAAGGTTGGTGATGTGCTGAAGTCTAGCGACGAAATGCTTAAGCGCTTCGGTTACCGCCGTCCGGTACTTCGCGGAAACGAAAAGGCATCGTCTTCAAAGAAAGAATCTAAGAAAGATTCCAAGAGTGATTCAAAGAAAGAATCCTCGAAGAAGTAAGGCTTAAAGCTTAAGAGTTTAATCCCGGTCATTGACCGGGATTTCTATTTTTGGGGCAAAAGGAGGTTTTATATGGGTATTGAAGAACGTTCTACTTTGGTTTTTGCAAGCGGTGTTGGGCGCATTAAAGAAGAAAAGCCCAAGGCAAGTCGCCCGCAGGGCGATGGCGTTGTACGCATTTCGCTCAAGCGACTTGGCGGAGGCAAGATGGCTAGCGTCGTATCGGGAGTTCCGATGGACGAAGACGAGCTCAAGGACCTGGCGCGCGTTTTGAAGCAAAAGTGCGGTGTAGGCGGTTCTGTCAAGGATTTCAATATCGAAATTCAGGGGGACAAGCGTAACGTTCTCAAGACAGAACTGGAGAAAAAGGGCTTTACTGTCAAGCTTGCCGGCGGCTGATGTGTTTTAAATCATCTTTTGCATTTTTTCGCCAAAAAAAAATTGCAAAAAAAGTAAATTTATTGTAAGAAAATAAGTGAAGAGGTCTTATGTTTAAGCATCTGTCTTTGTCATGCCTTTTATTGGTTGCTGTTTCTTCGACAGTCTTTGCTGCGCCGTCCAAGGGTGAAAAGGTTGGGAAGATTCGCGACCCTCATGATCCTGCGTTTATAAATTCCGGAAGCTGTCCAGATGATGATGTATGGCCGAAAAATGCTTTGGTTAACGAAAATTTCCGTGCGAAGGATTGCTTTAAGACTGGGCCTGAAGGTTCTATCCTTTTAGAGTTGAAAGATGATAATAACACCTTTACGATAGGTGAAAATTCTATTGTCGATATCAGTGAGTATTTGGTTAAGGATCCGGAGAAGGGTACTTTTGTAATAAAGTCCAATATCAAGAAAGGATATATGGGCTTTAAGGTCAATAGGGAAGAGGGGCATGAGGCTTCTTTCCGTACAGGAACTGCTGCAGCTTCAATTCGTGGTACGGAAGGTGCTCTTGGTGGTAATGAACATTCGTTTTTTGGCGGACTAAAGAATGGACGTCTGCATATTGAGTCTCACGAAGGACGCACTCTTGATATTGTTGCCGGAGAAACGGTCATTGGTCGAGGGGAATTTGTTTCTCTGAAGCTCAAGTCTTCTGGCGATTTGGGTTTTGCCAAAATTTTGAATACCCTTATTTCGGATACGACTTTGTCTTTAGAAGATTTAACGGCTGCTGCTGTAAAGGCAGATTCCGCTTATCAGGAATCGCTTGCCGCAAATGCAACTTCGGCTGCCGCTCAGACGGCAGAAGTTGCTCAAGAAAAAGAGGACTTGAAAGTTCCGCAAGTTAAGTACTCCTCTTACGATTCCTTGCGCTGTGTTGCCAACGTTTCTGTATCCGACGTGCAAAAGGGTACCGAAGCTCGCTTGTCTGCTTTGATGGACGGAACGCCGATTTCGGAAGTAAGTGTTAAGCGCAATATGCCTAAGCGCGTTAATTTGCGCAGTGGTGTCCATGAATATGAATTTGTTGTAGAAAACGATTCTGGCCGCAACAGTGTGAAAAAGACTTTGGGCTGTTATCCGATGAAACCGTTCTCTGTCAAGGTCTTTGGCAAAAAAACAGAGACTATCCAGATTCCGCCTGCGCCTCCGGGAGTTGATGATGTTATTATGCAGACGTTGCAGTTCCAGATTCGCCTGCCTGAATATGACCCGAGCTTATTGAATAAAGTTACAGTCCGTCAAGATGGTAAGGTGATTTTGCAGGAACGCTTGTCCCAAATCCAAAATCTTGATTACCAGATTCCTGTGGAACTGAAGCGTGGACACAAGAACCGCTTTGATATTGAAGTTGTCCACAAGAGTGGTTTTGCGGTCAAGACGACAAAGTTTTATAAGGTGGGTGAATGATGTTTCGAGGACTCGCTCTAGCTTCTATTTTGGCAATCCCCGCTTTGGCGCAGTCTGTTGCCGATTCCGCAGACGCTATGCAGAATGCTTCTGCATGGACGGTGAATGGTTCTGTCAATGCTGAATTTGGTTTCCATTCTGTTGTAACCGAGAAGAACAGCACTGATTCAATCTTTGTGAATGGCAACGATTCAATTCGTCCGGGCAAAAAGTATAGAAACTACTTCCAGGTTCCGGGTGCATTTGGCAACTTGAATGCATTCCTCCAGATGGAATCTGCGTCAGGTCAGAAAATTGAATTTAGTTTAGATGCATCCTCCGATAGGTGGAATTATCTTGATCCTAAATTTGTACAAGTCATGTACGAAGACCGCTACCAGAAGTTTATTTTGGGCGATATGTTTGTCTCGGCCGGGGATTTGTATTTAGCAGGTGTTGATGTCTTTGGTGCAAGTTATGATTTTTATCTGAACTTGAACAGGGCTGAAAAACCTTTACTCGTTTTTAACGTGTTTGGCGGTGAAAATCATGCTCCGAAGTTGCCCGGTGATAGAGACCCGGACCAGTACAATAGATATATCGGCATTGATGAAGTCGAAGCTCAGAAAATGTTGATTGGCGGCAAGGTTCTTTGGAACGCTTCACAAAACTTTGATGCTACGGTCGGCTTTATCGGTAGCAAGGATTACTTAGAAGATCCGTTCTTGCGCGATGGAACGTCGGATAACGTAAATCTTTCAAATCCGATGTTCTCTTCGAGGACTCTGTTTGGCGAGATTAATGGCAAGGTTCTTGGTGGGCGTGGAACGTACAATGTACAGCTTGGCTTTGGCGGAGCCGATACGGTGAATGTCGTTGCTCATCGTGCAGTGAATGCCGTCTTTGAAAATGCTGGACTTGATGTTTCTCGTTTTGCACAATTGCGCCGCTTGATGAATAATTCATCTCAGGTGAACCGCATGACCCGCGAAGAACTAGAACTTCTTTTTGGCGACAATACGGACATGTCTGTTGATGAGATGCGTAGTGAACTGACGCGAATTTTGAAGCTCGCTCAGGAAGCATTGAAAAAGCATCGTGACGAAAAGAACGACGATCCGACGGATTGGACTGCACAGAATCTTGCTTTGTCTGGATCGTACAATTGGAAAAACAGCACCACGATGATTGATGCGTATTTCCGTTTTGTGGGCCGCAACTATTATAGCGCAGGATCTCCGGATTTGTTGCAGAACTCCCGTCAGTTGGGATTCAAACTTGATCAAAAAATCAAGGATTTCTGGAAGTTGAATTTTGGCTATGAATTGAATATTGAAAATGCTTCTGGACATGGTGATGCGTATAACGTATTTGGCTTTGCTGAAGGTTCAAAGCTTGGACTTTTGCCTGGTGCCGATGAGGACTGGCTTGAAAAGCATGAACAGGATGCGTCAAGGACGCTCTATATTCATGACTTTGATTTGAAGAACACGTTTAAGGTGCGTGATTCTATTGAAGTCGTTGCCCGTTACGTTCTTGACTACCGCACTCGTAGCACACCGCAGAGACTTCACGGTAATTACTTCGCATCTTCAGGAATTTATTCGGACTCCTGGTTTGACGTCCAGAAGGGTAAGCCGACAATTGATGTGGATACCGATGATGGAACAATCCAGATTGATTCTGCTCGCTGGGCAAAGTATTCTGCGTTGCAGAATGAAGATTATTTGGCAACGCAGTTTGAGGAACGCTTGCTCAAGCATACTTTTGAACTTTTGGCCACATTCAAGTTCCCAAAGAACGTGCTGAAATTAGGTGGCGTTTGGACTTATCGTGCGGACATGTCAAAGTTCGTTCAAGATGATTTGCTGGATGGCATTGATTTCTCCAATGAAACTTATGGTATTCTTGGTTATTATTTCCATGGTGGTGACTATCTTGATGCCCGCTATCCGATTTCTCTTACGACGACTTTGGATAAAATTCGCAATACGGTTTCTGTAACTCCGAGATTCAGAATATACAACCGTAACGACATGAGCGAATTTGAATGGACTCTCGTTGATAATGCCGTTTTCCAGTTGAAGCCGGGCTTCCTCGATCTATTGTTGCATGGAAACCTCCGCCAGAATTTCTTGACTCGTAAAGAAGAAGGAAAAACAATAGAAGAAATGGAAATGGATTTGGACCTTTCTGCTGGCCTGAAGTTCCAATTCACGGAAAGGCTTGGCACTGAGTTTACGTTTGGTACATTCCTCAATTACCGTCCGGACAATGAATCTGAAGATTACAGAGACATTTACGGCAGTGTTTCCGTTAATTACGACTTCTAGCTATGCATATTGGTTGTCATCTCTCGTCTTCGGGCGGCTTTTTGGCGATGGGCGAGACAGCCCTTTCCATTGGTGCCGATACGTTCCAGTTCTTTACGCGAAACCCGCGCGGTGGGGCCGCAAAGCCGTTTGACAAGGCTGATGCCGAAGCGCTAAATGCGTTTATGGACGCTCACAGCTTTGCTCCGATTTTAGCGCATGCTCCATACACGTTGAATGCTTGTGCTGCTGATCCGTCGCTGAGGCAATATGCACAAGATGTGATGAAAGATGACTTGTTCCGCATGGATCATTTCCCGCATGCGATGTATAACTTTCATCCGGGCAGTCATGTGAAGCAAGGTGTTGATGTCGGAATAGAACTCATTTCGCAGCACCTGAACAACATTTTGCATAAAGACCTCAAGACGAAAGTGCTTTTGGAAACGATGGCGGGCAAGGGGAGTGAAATTGGCCGTACTTTTGAGGAATTGCGTGCGATTATAGACCGCGTTGAACTCAGCGAAAAAGTCGGAGTCTGCCTGGATACTTGCCATGTATTTGATGGCGGTTACGACATCGTAAATCATCTGGATGATGTATTGGAATCGTTTGACAAAGTCATTGGTTTAAAACGCCTGAGAGCGATTCATTTGAACGACAGCAAGAATCCGATGGGTAGCCACAAGGATCGTCACGAAGTCATTGGGGGTGGAAACATCGGGCTTGAAGCTCTTGTGAACGTCGTGAACCATCCGGCATTGAAAGGACTTCCGTTCTATCTGGAAACTCCGAACGAGTTGCCTGGATACGCCGCAGAAATTGCCTTGATGCGAAGCCGTGAACGATAAAAAAGTTGAATTTTTTTACGCCTGTACCTTGACAAAAGAATAGAAAACATCTATATTTGAGCCCGTCGATGCTTCATAGCTCAGTTGGTAGAGCCCGCGACTGTTAATCGCGTTGTCCTTGGTTCGAGTCCAAGTGAAGCAGCTCAAAACCCTCGATCGAAAGATCGGGGGTTTTGTGTTTTGGGCTTATATCATGCCTGTCGCTGGCATCGGTTATAAAAAATCCCGGGCGGTGGAACCGTCCGGGATGAATTGTTTGAATTTGGCGAGTTGCGCGATTTACCTGCTGTATGCAGTCCAGCGCTTCTTGAATCTGGGCTCGTCGATGACTTTACCCCAGATGAATCCGCGTCGGACGCTTTCTCTGCTTATCGAGCGCACAGCGGTGCGCTTGGTGAGCGATTCTGCAATCTCGGCCGGGTCGCCGGTGTAGCCGTTTTCGAGGTCGCTCCTGCGGGCGGCTTCGTCTGCTTCTTCGCGAGCCTTGCGGGCGCGTTCTTCAAGGATTTTCAGCTGGCTCTGCTTGTCGCTTGCTGCAGGCGAGGTGAACTGTTCGGACTTGGCTGCTGATGTTTGGGCAACAGTTTCCGCCTTCTGTTCGTGTGACAGCAAGTTGTTGAGTTCATCGATGTCTTGCACGAGAACGTCGTAAGCGCCATCTCCCATATCGCGGCCAATAATGCGGTGTTGCTGGAGCTCGTTGATGAGCTCGATAGCACGGGCTTCGGACACTTCGAATTCGATCTTGAGGTAGTCGATATCGACAAAGCCTTGCTGAACGATGTCCTCTGCGACTTCACGCATTGTCACTTGGTCGCCCAGGCGATGGTAATTCTCGGGAATGGGCGGCGGCATAGGCGATTCCATCGTTCCCTGGGCCGCTTCCCGCTGCGCTTCTTCAAACTGCTTGATGTATTCCTGCAGCTTGCGGTTGGCAGACGGTGACGGCTCGAGAGACGGCTGCTCGTTTTCGTCGAATTCCTCGTTTGCAGAGCTGTCGTAATCCTCTTCATTGCGCTGCTTGTCCTGGAGAGCTTTCTTTTTGGCACTAGCTCTCTTGATTAGCGCGTCAATGACGAAAATTGCGATGAATATGAGTAATGATTCCATGGGCTAAACCCCTTGGGATAGATTACTTGGTGGCTTCCGGAGCGGTTCCGATTTCTTTACGCATCTGCGTGTCGGCTTCGATGTTCTTGAGGTTGTAGTAGTCCATCACGCCGAGCTTTCCGTCGCGGAGAGCGGTTGCCATAGCCATCGGAATCTG
>JAEEGG010010019.1_pt1 | contig 21052 bp, 14 predicted proteins | sample 9134161 | NCBI WGS metagenome assembly JAEEGG01 (sample SAMN16246543, study PRJNA631951) | gut metagenome | biome: gut microbiome; feature: rumen; material: CR-attached | host: Bos | place: Iran: Karaj | collected 2018-10
GCCGCTCTGTCCGTGTCTTCCTGCAAGGACTTCCTCAAGGAGGAGCCTTTCCTGACCCAGAGCAACGCGCTTGCACTGATCGATTATAACGCCCTCGACAAGGCTGTCGCCGGCGCTTATTCCCCGCTGGCCGACGGTACCTGGTATGGCGCTGACTTCGTGCTCACTTCCGAGATGCGTGCGGACAACGCCACCATCCCCACGAACACCAGCTTCCAGTCCGGCCGCTACCAGCCGCCGTTCTACATGACCTACAGCGCCGACGCCACCGTCGGTCTCTGGGGCTATGGCTACTTTGTCATTTCCGCCGTCAACAACGTCCTCGAGGCCATTGAGGAGAACGGCATGGATCAGTATGCGAAGGGTGACGTCACTGAGCAGGACGTGAAGAACCTGCAGGCGGAGTGCTACTTCCTTCGCGCCCTGTCGATGTTCGACATGGCCCGTATCTATGCCTATTCCCCGGCCAAGGCCGCTGCCGTGAACTTCAGCGACTGCATCCCCATCATCCTGAAGACCGACAAGACCGCCAAGGAGCAGCCCGCCCGCAACTCGGTGTCCGAGGTGTACGCCCAGATCATTGAGGACCTCACCACGGCCGAGTCCCTGATGGCCGCCGATTACACCCGTGCCGGTGTCACCGACAAGAAGGCCGCCGCGACGCTGCCCGCCATCCAGGCCCTGCTGAGCCGCGTGTACCTGTACAACCAGAACTGGCAGGGTGCCGCGGACTATGCGACCAAGGTCATCAACAACAGCGCCTTCAAGCTCTGGACGGCCAAGGAGTATCCTTCCGTGTGGAGCGCCGCCACCGGCGGTTCCGAGGTGATCTTCGAGATCTTCGGCAACAAGTCCAACGCGTATGACGAGTACTGGGAGGGTCCTTCCCATATGACCAACCCGATCGGCTATGCCGACTGCGCCGCTTCCAAGGCCCTGACCGACCTCTTTGAGGAAGGTGACGTGCGTGGCACCAAGGGTGTCCGCGGTGCGGACGACGGTGCCGTCATGTTCTGCACGGACAAGGACGAGGCCTCCGGCGGCGAGCTCTGGACCATGAAGTACTATGGCAAGGGCCTTGGCGACGCCACCTCCACCCCGGATGTGAACAACGTCATCGTGCTGCGCCTTTCCGAAATGTACCTCAACCGTGCCGAGGCCCTCGTGAACGGTGCCAGCGTGAGCGGCGCCACCGCCCTGGGCGACCTGAACACGATCCGCGAGAACCGCGGTGTCGCCCCGCTCAACACCGCCGGTGCGCAGGCCGTCGCCCTGGAGCGCCGCCTCGAGCTCAACTTCGAGGGACACTACTGGTTCGACCTGGCCCGTACCGCGGCCGGTGCCGTGACCTATTCCGACCCTCGCCGTCCCGCCAATCTGGACGCTACCTCCAAGTTCTGGGCCCTTCCGATTCCGAAGCGTGAATACGACGTGAACGAGAATCTCTCCCACAACCCCGGTTTTTAAGCTAAAATGAAGAAGAATATGAAAAAGATATATTCTGTTATCGCCCTGATCGCCGGTCTTGTGATGCTGGCTTCCTGCGAACTCAACAAGGAGCCGGTCTTCAACGACAGCGATGCTTTCGTGGCTTTCAACAATGCGGCTTTCTCCTGCACCGAGACGGATGAGGAGATCCAGATTCCTGTGACGCTCGCTTCCCTGAACGGAATGAACACGACCGTCTCCTACGAGGCCGTCAACGGCACTGCGAAGGAAGGGGTCAACTTCGAGCTCGTCGATGGTGCCGGTACCCTCACTTTCACGACGGCTGACCGTACCCAGTACATCAAGGTCCGTATCCTGGATCCCGGTGTGAAGTACGAGGACGGCGAGCGCGTCAGTGGCCTGTACACCGGTGACCTCAAGTTCACCATCTCTTTCAAGAGCACCGGTGACGTGGCCGCCAGCCGGCAGAATGCCTGCACCGTGACCATCAAGGATACCGACCATCCGATGAGCGCCCTGCTCGGCGACTACACGATGAATGCCGTCAGTTATTTCGACGGTCCTGTGGAGTGGACGATGTCGATTCTCAAGGATGAGAAGGACGACCATATGGTCTGGTTCTACAACATCTTTGCGGTCGACGGCTGGGCTGACACCGACACCATGTTCTATGGTAACGTCGACGCCGACCTGACCACCATCACCATTCCGTTCGGCCAGGAGTCCGAGTATACGCGTCCCACCGGTTATCACCTTACCCTCTATGGTCTTGACGGTGAGCTGAATGACTATCAGACCGGCAATATGACCGTTACCATCCTGAAGGATGCGAGCGGCGCTGTGACGGGTCTGGACTTCGGTGAGGACTATGGTATTTGGGCTTATCTCCCGACCGAAGGAAGTCTCAGTATCCTCCTGCCTGGTATTTCCGGCACCAAGAACTAAGACAACTCTCTGATTATCAATACGAAGGCGCCCAGAGTTTTGCCGGGCGCCTTCGTTTGGTAAAAAAACAAGGATTTCAAATGAAAAGATTTTTGACTGCAGCGATCCTGCTCATTGCCGCCATTTCCGCCCTGGCCCAGGATTATTCCACGACCTGGCCGTATCTTTATCCGACTTTCACGGACGGTACGATCATTCTCCGGAACGGCACCAAGTTCCAGCAGCCGCTCAACATCCACATCCTGCGCAGCGCCTTGCATTACATTGATGAAGGCGTCGTGAAGGAAGCCCAGCTGGGCGATGTCCTGACGGCCCAGATCGGCGAGGACCGCTATATGAACGTGGAGGGCAGGATGATGAAGGTGGTCGCAGGGGATGGCGATTGTTTTGTCGCCAAGCTGTCGCTGGGTGATTTTGAACGCCTCCTGCAAGGCAGCGGCGCCTATGGCACCACGGCCACTTCCGACGCCACCCGGAAACTTACTTCGCTGGAGATCGCCGGACAGCCGAACCAGAACCATATGGAGATGTGGGAGAGCCGTCACGGCGGTGAGCGGGTCACGCTTATCAATAAGTACTACGTGGTCACGCCCGGAAAGGTCTATGAGGCCAACCGGCACGCCGTCGAGTCGGCATTGGACGACACGCAGAAGTCCGCGTTCAAACAGTGGATCAAGAACCACAAGATCAAATGGAACGATCCGGAGAGCCTGTTGACGCTCACGGAATTCCTTAACCAATAAACTGAAAATGAAATTCAAGATGCTATTGCTGGGCGGCCTGGCCCTGTGCCTGTCCGCCTGTGTCCGGCAGATGGTGCCTGCGGAGCCCGAAGTACCGCAGGAGGAAACTGCGCGAATCGAACAGAATTATTATCCCGGCAGAATGACGGTCGTGGTCGATGAGGACCTGGCGGCCCGGTTGGAACGCTGTGCCGACGAAGAAGGTTTCGTGGCCGGCGTGCAGACGAAGGCGATGTCCTTCCCGTTCGAAGAACTGGGAATCGTCCGGATGCACCGCCTGTTCCCTGATGCGGGCCGGTTCGAAGCGCGTACGCGCGCCGAGGGCCTGCACCGTTTCTATGTCGTCGAGTTCGACCCGGCGCAGTCGCTGACCAAGGCGGAGTCGGATTTCTCCGCCATCCCGGGTGTGGTGCTGGCCGAGCCTGATCCGCGCATCAAGCTGGTGGGGGACCCGCAGCTCGTTGGTTATGCGGAGCCGGGTTCCGCCGCGATGACGGCCGCGATGCCGTTCGACGACCCGCGCCTGCCGCAGCAATGGCATTACTATAACGACGGTTCCGCCGCCAGTGCCCTGAGCGGATGCGACATCAACGTCTTCCCGGTCTGGGAGAACTACACGACCGGCAGCCCGGACGTGGTGGTGTGCGTCGTGGACGCCGGCGTGGACTATGAGCACGAGGATCTCGCCGACAATATGTGGGTGAATCCCGAGATCAAGGGGCGGAAGGTATATGGCTATAACTTCTGCAATAACAGCGGTGAGATTGTGGCCGGGAGTCACGGCACGCACGTGGCCGGCACGATCGCCGCCGTCAACAACAACGGCCTCGGAGTCTGTGGTATCGCCGGCGGCGACAAAGCGGCCGGAAAGCCCGGCGTCAAGATTATGTCCTGCCAGATTTTCGGCGAGGGTGAAGGCAACGCCAGCGGCGCGGAAGCCATCAAGTGGGGTGCCGACCACGGCGCCGTCATTTCCCAGAACAGCTGGGGCTATGAGGAGACCGACACGGCGCCCGCTTCCCTGAAAGCCGCCGTGGATTATTTCAACAAATACGCCGGTATGGACGAGAATGGCAACCAGGTCGGCCCGATGGCGGGCGGCGTGGTCATCTTCGCAGCCGGCAACGAAGACCGGGACCTGAGCAGCGCCGATTATGAAGGTATGATCAGCGTGGCTTCCGTGGGCGCCGACTACCGGCGCGCCTACTATTCCTGCTACGGAGACTGGGTGGACATCGCCGCTCCGGGCGGCGACGTGAAGAAAGGCAACCAGATCCTGAGCACCCTGCCGGGCAACAAGTACGGTTATTATCAGGGCACTTCGATGGCCTGCCCGCACGTGTCGGGCGTGGCGGCCCTGCTGGTATCGCATTTCGGCAAGCCGGGCTTCACCGCGGAGGCGCTCCGGAAACTGTTGCTGGAGAACACCACGGACATCAAGTCCTATACCCGCTCCTACGGGATGGGCAGCGGACTGGTGAACGCCTACAAGGCCATTGCCGGAACGGGCGGTGTCGCGCCGGATCCGGTGGCGAAATTCAGCGTGACGGCCAAGTCGAACCGGGCCTCGTTCACCTGTACGGTCCCGTCCGACCAGGACGACACGAAACCGTCCGCCATTGTGGTCTATTACGACAAGAAGGCGGATTTCGATCCGTCCAACGCGATGTTCGGCGTGTTCTACGTCGGCGACGCGAAAGTGGGAAGCACCTTGTCCGGAGTCATCTCCGGGCTGGATTTCAATACAGATTACTATTTCCGGGCGGCCGCCCGCGACCTGGCGGGAAATACCTCCTCCTCGACGGAGGCCTTCTCCGTGCGTACGGGCGCCAACGACAAGCCGGTGATCACCGTGAACGGTCCGTCCGACTTCAGCCTGAAGGCCCATGAGACCGCCTCGCTGAACTTCACCTTTACGGATCCCGACGACCATTATATGACGATCGTCCTGGAAGCCGCTTCCCTGGCGGAGACCCTGGACACGCTGGACAAGAGCAAACCCAAGGTCGATATCGTAGCCGTCCAGGCGGAGCCGGGCCACTATACGTCCCGCATCGTGGTGACGGACCTCTATGGCGCCAAGGCGACCCAGGAGTTCAGCTACACCGTCCTGGAGAATCACAAGCCCGTGGCGGTCGGCAAGTGGCCCGACATGATGTTCAGCACGCGCGGCGAGGTGGTTGAGATCAAGGAGTCCGATTACTTCTCCGACGAAGACGGCGAGCGGCTTGTCTATACCGTCGTGAACAGCGACGAGACCGTAGCCAACGTCAACTATTCCAAAGGCTCCTTCTACGTCACGGCCCTGGGCCTCGGCTATGCCGACGTGACCGTCACGGCCACGGATATCCGGGGTGAGCAGGTGAAGCAGCAGTTCCGCATCCTGGTCCGGGAGAGTTCCGAGCCGGTGGACGTCTATCCCAATCCGGTCCGGGACGTGCTCTATGTACGGACCAGCGAAGAGGCCTCCGCGCGACTGAAACTGGTCAGCGTGACCGGCGCTACGGTGTATGAGGACGAACTGACGATCACGCCGTTCGAGCCTGCCAAGGTGAATGTGAAAGATTTCGCTCCGGGCAGCTATACCGTCATCCTCGACTATGCCGGGGAGACCATCACCCAGTCGATCGTCAAAATCTAACGGACATGAAAAGACTCCTTACCATCATAGCGGCAGTCGCCGCATCCCTGTCCCTGCAGGCACAGGGCGTGGCTTTCCTGAATATCAATCCCGATCCGGCCACGGCTGCACTGGCCGGGACCGGCGTCGCCCGCTCGGCAGACGCTTATGCGCTTGAGAACAATGTCGCCGCGGCCGCACTGGCCGGACCCCGGATGGACGTGGCCGCCGGCTATAGCCGCTGGCAGCCCAAGGCGGCCAGCATCAATCTCCTCTCCGCCGCAGGCTATTTCCGGGTGACGGACAAACTGGCCATCGGGTTGCAGTTCAAGGATTTCGCCTATCCTGAATATGCGATCGTGTCGGCGGACGGACGCAAGAAGGGCAGCTTCTCTCCGATGGAAATGGCCGTCGGGCTGGGAGCCGCCTATCAGATCGCAGAAGGCTTGTCCGCAGGTCTTTCCGTCCGTTTCGTGAATTCCGCGCTCGCGGAGGATGCCAAGGCTACCGCTTTCGGAGCGGACCTGGCGTTGAAATACGAAAAGGACGCCTTCCAGGCAGGTCTTTCGGTGAATAATATCGGCACCCCCGTCAGTTATGGCGGTGACAAATATGGCCTGCCGGGCATTGTCCGTGCCGGTGGCGCCTATTCCGTGGCGGGCCTGACGGCCAGCGCCGAAGTGGACTATCTGTTCAGCGGCGCGCTGATGGCGGGCCTGGGCCTGGAGTATGGTATCGCGGATATCGTGTTCCTGCGTGGCGGTTTTCATTACGGGGACGCCGCGAAGGCCATTCCGACCTACGCCTCCCTGGGCCTGGGTCTGAAGTATGCCGGCGTCCATCTGGATTTCGCCTTCCTGACCGCTTCGCAGACCCTTGGCAACAGCCTGATGCTGAGCCTGGGATACGCTTTCTAGACTTCCACCCAGTGGATCCTGGTGCCGCTGCGCTCCATACCGCGCCACCAGGTCATCTGCCGCTTGGCGAACTGATGAATCGCAATGGCGAGCTTCTCACGCATTTCCGCGTAGGGGAGCTCGCCTTGCAGATATAGCGTAACGAACTTGTACTCAAGACCGTAGGAGATGAGTGTCTCGGCGGGTACGCCGCGCTCGAGCAGGCCGCGGATCTCCTCGACCATACCCTCCTGCAGGCGGGCGTCGAGCCGCGCGTCGATGCGGGCGTTACGCGTGTCGCGGTCCACCAGCGTGCCGATGAAGAAGGGGCGCTGGGGGAAACCTTCGCGCGGCGCGTCCGCCCGGGCGGCGCTCAGGGGCACGTTGCCGGAGAAGTCGTAGCCGCGCGTGACGGCGTTGATGTACATCCCCGTGCCGCCGCAGAGGACGGGCACGGCGCCGCGCCCGCGGATGTCCGCATACGCCCGCAGGAAGTCCTGCTGGAACTGCCAGACGTTGTACTGCGTGCCGGGTTCGGCGATGTCGATGAGGTGGTAGGGGACGGCGCCGTATTCGGCGAGGTCCTTGCCCGTGCCTATGTCCATTCCGCGATAGACCTGGCGGGAATCCGCCGAAAGGATCTCGCCGCCGAGCCTTTCGGCGAGGGCGACGGCGTATTTCGTCTTGCCGGAGGCCGTGGGGCCGAGCACCACGACCAGGTCGCACGCGCCGGAGGCGCAGTCGCGCCCGAGCTGCGCGAGATCCAGCTGCTCGGGGGCGGGCAGCTCGGCGACGATGCTATGCTTGAGGCGGGGCATTATTCTCTCTCCATTTCCCGGCGGATGTCCTTCTCCTTGATGGTGGCGCGCTTGTCGAACTCCTTCTTGCCCTTCGCGAGGGCGATGTGGAGCTTGGCGTAGCCGTTCGCGGCTATATATGCGCGCACCGCCACGATGGTCAGGCCCTTGGTCTTGACCGCCTGGGCGAGGTGCTTGAGCTCCCGCTTGGTGAGAAGCAGCTTGCGGTCGCGCAGCGGCTCGTGGCTGCTCCAGGCGGAGGCCCAGAAGTAGGTGGCGACGTTCATCCCGCGCACGTAGAGCTCTCCTCCGGAGAAATAGCAGTAGGCGTCCTGCAGGGAAGCCTTGCCGGCGCGGATGGACTTGATCTCCGTGCCTACGAGCACGATGCCGGCGTCGTACTCCTCGAGAAACTCGTAGTCGAACGACGCCCGCTTGTTGGTGATGCGGACCTGCTGGGGCTTTTTCTCCTTGGTGCTCATAGACCGAAGGCTTCGCGGATGCGGTCCACGCTGTCCAGCAGCTCCCAGCCGAAGAACTGGATGCCGTCCTGGACATAGGGCTTGCGGCCCATATGGCCGTATGCGGCGGTGGGCTCGTAGATGGGATTCTTGAGGCCGAACTTGCGGATGATGGCGGCGGGGCGCAGGTCGAACATTTCGCGGACCCGCTCCGCGATCTCCGCGTCGGTGGCGTCGATGTGGCGCGTGCCGTAGGTGTCGACGAAGACGCTCACGGGCTCGGCCACGCCGATGGCGTAGGCCAGCTGGACGAGGCACTCGTCCGCCACGCCCGCGGCCACGAGGTTCTTGGCCAGGTAGCGGGCGGCGTAGGCGGCGCTGCGGTCCACCTTGGACGGATCCTTGCCGGAGAAGGCGCCGCCGCCGTGCGCGCCGCGGCCGCCGTAGGTGTCCACGATGATTTTGCGGCCGGTGAGGCCGGTGTCGCCGGCGGGGCCGCCGATGACGAATTTCCCGGTAGGGTTGACGTGCAGGATGAAACTGCCGTCGAAGAGCTTCGCGGTGCGCTCGGGGAGCGACGCGACGAGGCGGGGGAGGACGATCTCCCGGACATCCTTTTCAATCCGCGCACGCATACGCGCATCGTCGCTGTCGAACTCGTCGTGCTGCGTGCTGAGCACGATGGTGTGCACGCGCACGGGGGTGCGGCGCCCCGTGAACTCGATGGTGAACTGGGACTTGGCGTCCGGGCGGAGGTAGGGCATCAGCTGCGGCTCGTCGTGCCGGATGTCGGCGAGCGTCTGCAGGAGTTTGTGCGACAGGGACAGGGCGAGGGGCATATACTCCTCGGTGTCCGTGCTGGCGTAGCCGAACATCATTCCCTGGTCGCCGGCGCCCTGTTCGGCCGGCTCCTCGCGCTCCACGCCGCGGTCGATGTCGGCGCTCTGCTCGTGGATGGTGGAGATGACGCCGCAGGAGGCGGCATCGAAGCCGTACTCGGCCTTGGTGTAGCCGATGCGGGCGATCACGCGGCGCGCCGTGCCCGGGATGTCCACGTAGGCGCGGTCGGAATGGACCTCGCCGCCCACGACCACCAGGCCGGCGGTGCAGAAAGTTTCACAAGCGACGTGAGCGTCCGGATCCTGCCGGAGGAATTCGTCGAGAATGGCATCTGAAATCTGGTCGGCGACTTTGTCGGGATGACCTTCGGAGACGGACTCCGATGTGAAGAGGTAGTTCATCTTTTTAGCATTTTTGACGAGGTTGCAAGCAGTCAAATCTGTCCTCGTGGTGTTGTTTATAAATCGTGGCAAAGATAGCAATAATTGTTGATAAAAAATCCGGAAATGCTTTGCCCGATTCAAAAACCTAAACTATCTTTGCGGCGCGTATAAGAACCTGGGCCGACAAAAACTCAATTTTACCATATTATCAAACAATTATGAAACAAACCATCAAGAGTTTATTGCTGTCTGTGGCAGCAATGCTTCTCGTTGTGTCTGCCGCCGCACAGGTGACGACCTCCACGCTGAACGGTAAAGTGGCCGATCGGCAGGGAGAGGGCATCCCCGGCGCCACGGTCGTGGCGGTGCACACTCCTTCCGGCACGCAGTACTATGCTGTGGCCAATGCCGAAGGACGTTTCACAATCAACGGTATGCGTACCGGCGGTCCGTACACCGTTGAGGTCAGCTGCCTGGGCTACAACACCGTGACCTACACGGATGTCACGCTCCGGCTGGCTGAAGCCTATGCAATCAATGCGACGCTCAGCGACGACACGCAGATGCTTTCCGAGGCCATCGTCATCTCCGAGGCTGCTTCCAAGTTCGTGACCGAGAAGACCGGTGCCGCGACCAACATCAACAGCAAGCAGATCACGGCCGTGCCGACCGTCTCCCGCAGCATCACCGACGTCACCCGTCTGTCGCCTTACGGCGGCAACGGCATGACCTTCGCCGGCGCTGATCCCCGTACCGCCAACTTCACCGTGGACGGTGCCAACTTCAACAACAACTTCGGCCTCTCCGGCGGTCTCGTCGGCGGCGGCAGCCCGATCTCCATCGACGCCATCGAGGAGATGCAGGTGGTGATTTCCCCGTACGACGTCCGTCAGACCAACTTCATCGGCGGCGGCGTCAACGCCATCACCAAGTCGGGTACCAACACCTTCAAGGGTACGGCCTACGTCTATCACCGCAACGAGAATATGCGCGGTGACACCGTGGACGGCGAGCAGATCGGCGGCGCCCGCGAGAAGGACCGCAACACGACCTACGGTTTCACCCTGGGCGGCCCGATCATCAAGAACAAGCTCTTCTTCTTCGTCAATGCGGAGAAGTCCGTGATCCCTACGGTGGTCACCCGCTGGCAGGGTTCCGCGAACGGCGTCGCCGACGCGGACAACTTCATCTCCCGCACGAAGATCTCCGACCTGGAGGCCGTCTCGAAGCACGTGTTGAGCAAGTACGGCTATGACACCGGTTCCTATTCGAACTTCCCGGCCAATGAGGACAACACCAAGATCCTCGCCCGCATCGACTGGAACATCAGCGACAAGCACAAGCTCGCGCTGCGCTACAACTACACGCTGAACAACTCCTGGAACACGCCGAACGCGTCCTCGATGGACGGCGGCACCCGTATGTCCGGCGCCCGTATGTCCCAGTACTCGATGTCCTTCGCGAACTCGATGTATTCCAACCGCAACAGCGTCAGCACCTGGTCCCTCGACCTCAACAGCCGTCTGACCGACAACCTGTCCAACCAGTTCCTCGCCACCTATTCCCAGGTCGAGAACCCGGTCCGCGGCACGAACTCCGCCGAGTTCCCGTTCATCGACATCCTCGACGGCGACATCCGCGAGGAGGGTGCGACCCCGAACATCTACATGGCCCTCGGCTATGAGCTGTTCACCTGGACGAACTCCGTCAACGAGACCAACATCAACATCAAGGACGACCTGACGTACTATGCCGGTGCCCACAAGATCACCGCAGGCGCCAACTTCGAGTACCAGCTCGCCGAGAACCACTATATGCGTGAGGGTACCGGTTACTACCGCTACGATTCCGTGAGCGACTTCCTCAGCGGCGCCGCCCCGGAGATCGTGACGATGACCTACGGTTACGACGGTGAGAAGCGCCCCGCTGCCAGCGTCCGCTTCTACAAGGCCGGCGTTTATGCCCAGGACGAGTGGAGCGCCAGCGACAACTTCAAGCTGACCTACGGCATCCGTTTCGACGGTCTGTTCTTCAACAACAACGACCTGATGACCAACGCCGCCATCCAGAAGCTCAACTACTACCCGAAGACCTACGACTACACCGAGCAGCACATCGACACCGGAATGTGGCCGACCGCCAAGGTGATCATTTCCCCGCGTATCGGTTTCAACTGGGACGTCCTCGGCGACAAGAGCCTCAAGGTCCGCGGCGGTACCGGCCTCTTCTCCGGCCGTCTGCCTCTCGTGTTCTTCACCAATATGCCGACCAACGGCGGTCTGGTGCAGTACCGTGCTGAGATCAACGCCAGGAACGCCGCCGCCCGCGGCTTCTCGATGGACACCTTCAAAGGCGGTCTCGTGACCGACGGCGAGGGCCACGCCACCGTGGATGCGCTGATCAACAAGATCACCGGTCTGGGCTATCCCAATACGGTCTCCCCGGAGGACGGCACGGTGCCGAGCAGCATCGCCGCTGTCAATCCGAAGTTCAAGATGCCGCAGGTCTGGAAGACCTCCCTGGCCATCGACTATTCCTTCCCGACTTCCTTCCCGTTCTCCATCGAGGCTGAGGGTATCTTCAACAAGACCGTCAACGCCGTGTCCGTCTGTGACTGGAGTATGCCGAACGTCGGTGGTTTCGCCCGCTTCAACGGTGCTGACAACCGTCCGATCTATCCTGCCGGCTACCGCACCAACACGAAGGCCTTCGTGCTGGAGAACACCAACCAGGGTTACGGCTGGTCCGCCAGCGTCACCCTCAGCGCCCGCCCTGTCGAGGGTCTGAGCCTGATGGCGGCCTACACGCACTCCGTTTCCAAGGAAGTCACCGGTATGCCGGGTTCCGACGCCGAGTCCGCCTTCACCTATGTGCCGACGGCCGAGGGTCCGAACTACATTCCCATCCACAACTCCCAGTATATGACGCCGGACCGCGTGGTCGCTTCCGCGACGCACGACGACAACAGCGGCAACCACTTCAGCCTTATCTACGAGGCCTGGCGTGGCGGATATAACTACTCCTATATGATGGCCAACGATATGAACGGTGACGGCTACAACTACGACGCCCTTTATATCCCGACCGACGACGAGGTTTCCAGCCGTATGTTCCGCTTCGTCTCCAACGACGACGCCACCCGCTTCATGGACTACGTCCACAAGGATGCCTACCTGAGCAAGCATCAGGGCCAGTATGCCGAGCCGTACGCCGTGTATTCCCCTTGGGTGCACCGCGTGGACTTCAGCTACAAGCACGACTTCACCGTGAAGATCGGCCAGACCCGCAACACGCTGCAGCTCAGCTTCGACATCAAGAACCTGCTGAACCTGTTCAACTCCAGCTGGGGTGTGAGCAAGTACCTGAACCCGGCCATCGGCAGCGATGCCCGTATCCTCAAGTATGAAGGCCCCGATGCGGACGGCTTCGCGACGTTCTCCACGCCTGCCTCCATCAACAAGGACACCCAGACCTGGACCCTCAACCACGGTATCGGCCAGTGCTGGTATGCTTCCATCGGTCTTAAGTATTTGTTTAACTAATCAAGCGAGCACGATATGAAAGCGAAATATATCATCCTTTCCCTGATCGCCTCCCTGGCGGTCCTGGTCGGCTGCGAGAAAGAAGGCTTCCACTTCCTTGAAGGACTGACGGTGGACTCTTCCTATGTCTCCGTTCCGCTCTCCGGCGGTTCCAACCAGATCAAGGTCACGTCGAACGCTTCCTGGACGATTACCGATATGCCTGCGTGGCTCACCGTGAGCCCGGCTTCCGGTTCCGCCGGCGAGACGACGGTCACCTTCTCCGCTGCCGCCGCCCTTGACGGACGCGAGACGACCGTCCTGCTCACCAGCGAGGGCAAGACCCAGCGCATCAATGTGATCCAGGGCGTCGCCGTGGTGTCCACGGCCTCCTGCGCCGAGGTCCTCGCGGGCCCGGACAGCAAGACTTACCGCGTCACCGGCACCGTCACCAGCATCGTCAATACGACCTATGGCAACTGGTACCTGAACGACGGCACGGGCGAGGTCTACATCTACGGTACGCTCGATTCCAAGGGCAACACCAAGAATTTCCTGAGCTGGGGCCTCGAGGTCGGTGACGAGATCACCGTCGAGGGTCCGAAGACCACCTACAACGGTACGGTCGAGCTCGTGGACGTGACCGTGATCAAGATCAACAAGTCCCTCATCAAGGTGGCCGAAACGGATCCTGAGGATGCCGTGCTCCCTATCGAAGGCGGTCTCTTCACCGTCACCCTCGACAACAAGGGCAAGGGCGTCTATGTCGAAATCCCCGAGGATGCACAGGATTGGCTCTCCATCGCTTCGCTTGCCGGTGACGTCGTCACCTTCCGCGTCGCTGCGAATACCGGCGGCGACCGTGAGACGACCATCGTCTTCAAGACCACCGACGGCAAGAAGGAGTACACCGCCCAGCTCGGGCTCAGCCAGATCGGCGCCATCGTCGAGATCGTCGCCGGCGACTTCAATGCGCTGGAGGACGGCAACGCCCAGTACCGTGTCAAGGGTGTCGTGACCGGCATCGTGATGGACAAGGAAGACAACACCAAGTACAACAAGTACGGCAACTTCTACCTCAACGACGAAACGGGCCGGGTGTATGTCTACGGACTGCTTCCCGAGGCTGGCGGCAAGACCGGTCAGGATGTGCTGACGAGCAAGGGCATCAAGGTGGGCGACGTGCTCACCGTGGTCGGCCCGAAGGGCTCCTACAAGGGCAGCCCGCAGATGGTCAACGGCTACTATGTGGAGCACACGCCCGTCACGACCGTCAGCTGCGCTGACTTCAACGCCAAAGAGGACGGCAGCGACCTGTTCCTGATCTCCGGCAAGGTGTCCGGTATCGTGATGGACAAGAACGATGCGACCAAGTACAACAAGTACAGCAACTTCTACGTCGAGGACGAGACCGGCAAGGTCTATGTCTATGGCCTGGTCCCGACCCTCAGCGGGGCTTCCGGACAGAGCGTCCTCGAGAAGCTCGGCGTGAAGGAAGGTGACACCATCACCGTCGTCGGCCCGAAGGGCTCCTACAAGGGAAGCGCCCAGATGGTCAACGCCATCTATGTAAGCCACACGGCGGCTGAATAATATTTATCTATTGTTCCGAAGGAGCCGGCCCTGAAGGGTCGGCTCCTTTTTTGCGTTTCTCTCGAAGAATCGTTAACTTTGTAGGATATGAAGAGCCTGAAGTTTTTATCCATATTATTCGCTTTGGCGGCGATAGCCGCCGGCTGTAAGAAAGACGAACCCGCCAGCCTGAGCCTGCTGACCAACCAGGTCAGCGTCGCGGCTGAAGGGGGTTCCGCCGAAATTTCGATTATGACCAACCAGCGATGGTCCGCCCATTCCGGTGAGAGCTGGGTCAGTGTCTCTCCCTCGGCCGGCAGCGAATCCAATTCCTATCAGCTCCTGACGATAACCGTCGCGGAGAACACGGAGGAGTCGGAGCGCAGCGCAGTGGTGACCGTCACGGCGGGCGGCCTGAGCCGGGAGATCAGCGTCCGGCAGGCCGGGCAGCCGCGTTTTACCATCGCGTCCTTCCGCGCCCAGAAATCGGACAAGACGACCTGGTACAAGCTGACGGGCGAGATCGCCTCCATCGAGAACGAGGAGTATGGCAATTTCTTCATTTTCGACGAGACCGGTTTCGTCTACGTGTACGGCCTCTGCAAGAATCAGGTCTCGTCCAACGACCAGTCCTTCTCCGAACTGGGCCTGAAGGTGGGCGACAAGGTCACGATGATGACCCTGCGCAGCGTGCACAACGATATGATCGAGGCGGGCGGCCAGACGCCGGCGTACTTCGTTTCGAAGACGGCCGGCGCGTACAAGCTGGGTCGCAAGGTCTCTTCGACGAAGGCCGGCTGGCTGGAACTCCCGGCCACGTCCGACAGTGACAAGCAGGATCTGCTGATCCACAGTTTCCCCGACGGGAGCCGCAATTATGCCGCCTACTACGATTATGACAACCTGGTCTCCTCCTGGGTGGCGTACCCGCTCTGCTCGGGCAATATCGGCACGGGCGAACGGACGGACAAGTTCACGCTCAACCCGTTGCTCCCGCGCGACAAGCAGCCTTATCTGCCCCGGGCTTATCAGGCCGGCAACGCCGGGTCCTATGACCGTGGGCACCAGATCCCTTCGGCCGACCGCTGGAGCTACCGCGTGAATCTCGAGACCTTCTTCGGCACGAATATGACCCCGCAGGACAACGGGCTCAATTCGAACGCCTGGGCCGTCCTGGAGGGCAAGGCGCGCGACTGGGCGAAAAAGTCGGACACCCTCTACGTCGTCACGGGCTGCGTGACCAAGGGAAGCGAGAAATACGTCCTGGATGCCGACGGCAAGAAAGTGACCGTGCCGACGGGCTATTACAAAGCGCTGCTGCGCCTGTCCGGCGGAGATTATTCCGCGGCCGGCTTCTGGTTCGACAATACCGGGAACAAGGCCTCCAGCATCCAGAAATCGATGTCGATGAGCATCGACCAGCTGGAAGAGAAGGTCGGGGTGGACTTCTTCGTGAACCTCCCGGACGACAAGGAGAAAGACGTCGAGGCGGAGAGCCCGGCCGACGTCACCTGGTGGTGGAACAACTGACAATGCCGTTAGATATGAAACGTTCTTTATTGTTTATTGCAGTTTTGCTGCTTTCGTGTCTTGCCGTCTCCGCGCAGACGGAGAAATACGCCATAACGTATACCGGCTGGGGCCGGGTGGAATCGGGCCTGAAGGTGCGGGGCTCCGGACCTGTCGAGAGGGGCACCTATGAGCTGAACGTCCATCGCTGGCGGAAGACCGCGGGCGAGGCCATCCTGGACCTGGACGAGCGCCAGCTTACCCTCCGCCTGCCGCGCAAGGAGATCAGCTACACCTTCCTCACGGACAGCTATGTCCATCACAGCCAGGACGGTTGGGACTACGTGGAGCATTTCTCCCTGGAGAACGGCGTATCGACCTGCAACGTGTGGATCTGCACCGGCGAGGACGGCTCCCGGCAGATCCTGGTCATCTATCCCACCTTTGTCCAGGGCTATAAACTGGGCCCCGCTGAATGATGAGAAGGTTCGGGATCATCGTCCTTTGCGCCGCGCTGGCGCTGCTGACCGCCTGCACGCAGCCCATCCCCGAGGATGCGTACGTGGTCGGGTTCTACAATGTCGAGAACCTATTCGATACGGTGCACGACCGGGGCAAGAACGACCAGGCCTTCACCCCGCAGGGAGAGAACGCCTGGACGCAGGACAAATATGAGAAGAAGCTCTCCAACATCGCTTCGGTGATCCGTGCGATGTCGGAGAAGAACGGCCGCTGGCACACCCTGCTGGGCCTTGCCGAGGTCGAGAACGACGCCGTGCTCAAGGATCTCGTCGCCCGCGGGGAGATCGCCGAGGCGGGCTACCGCTTCGTCCACGAGGAGGGACCGGACGTGCGCGGCATCGACTGCGCGCTGCTCTACCGCCCCTCGCAGTTCAAGGTCGTCGAGGTCCGCTCGCTGCCCTATGATTTCAATACCAAGAGCGGCATCGTCTTCGAGAAGACCCCGCAGGAGCAGCGCGAGTTCAAGACCCGCGACGTGCTCTGCGTGCGCGGGGAACTCGCCGGAGAGCCGCTGGCGATCTATGTATGCCACTGGCCTTCCCGCAGCGGCGACAAGGGCGAAGACCTGCGCTGCCGCGCAGCGGAGATCGTCCACGACGACATCCTGGCGCTGGAGAAGCGCCATCCGGGCATCAACGTCATCGTGATGGGCGATATGAACGACAATCCCGAGGATCTGTGTATGTCCGGCTTCCTGCACGGCCGCGAGACCATCGGGGAGATGCAGAAGGGGGATCTTTTCTCCCCGTTCCTGCGTATGCACAAGGACGGTTTCGGCACGCAGGAGTACCACGGCGAGTGGAACATCTTCGACTGCATCTTCGTGAACGGCGCGCTGACGGACACGGAAGCGCAGGGGAGCCTGCACATCCTCCGGAGCGATCCCTTCCACTACGGCTACGTCTTCAACCCGCCCTTCCTGACGCAGCAGGACGGCCGCTACGCCGGCACGCCCTTCCGGACCTTCTCCGGCGGGCAGTTCATCGAAGGCTACTCCGACCATTATCCCACGTATATCATTATCAGTCAATAAATGAAAAAAATCCTTTCCCTCGCAGCCCTCATCCTTGCCATGACAGCCTGCAACAACCGCGTGAATCCCTTCCTGACGGAATGGGACACCCCCTACGGCATTCCGCCGTTCGACCAGATCCAAGCCTCCGACTATATCCCCGCCGTGAAGGCGGGCATCGCCGAGCAGATCGCCGAGATCGACGCCATCACGGCCAATCCCGACACGCCGACCTTCGAGAACACCATCGTGCCCCTGGAGCTCTCCGGGCGCATCCTGTCCAAGGTGGTGGGCGTGTTCTACAACGTGACCGAGACCGACCGTACGGACGAGCTGGCCGCCGTGGAGGAGGAGCTCATCCCGCTGATGAGCGAGCACGAGAACAACATTTCCTTCAACAAGGCGCTCTACAACCGCATCGCCGCCGTGTACAACGGCGACCAGAGCGGTCTGACCCGCGAGCAGCAGATGGTGCTCAAGAAGCGCTACGAATCCTTCGAGCGCGAAGGCATCGGCCTGCCCGAGGAGCAGCAGGCGCGCCTGCGCCAGATCAACGCCGACATCGCCGCCAAGACGCAGAAGATCGGCAACAACATCCTCGCCGAGTCCAATGATTTCCTGGACAAGTTCGGCTTCAGCGTGGCCGCCTATCCCGACAAGATGACGACCACGGAGGACCGCGATCTGCGCCGCCAGTACAACGAGGCCTACACTTCCCGCGGCCACCGCGGAAATGAATACGACAACCGCGAGCTCCTGCTCGAGGTGCTCGACCTGCGCGCCGAGAAGGCCCGCATCCTGGGCTATCCCAACGCCGCCGCGTACATCCTCGCCAACAAGATGGCGGGCGACACGAAGACCGTGGACAGCTTCCTGGACGGCATTATGAAGGCCGCCATCGCCCGTGCCAAGACGGAACTCGCCGATATGCAGGCCGTGATGGACCAGGAGATCAAGGAAGGCAAGCTCCCGGCCGGCTCCAAGATCGAGCCTTGGGACTGGTGGTACTACGCCGAGAAGGTCCGCAAGGCCAAATACGACCTGGACGAGTCCCTGACGAAGCCGTACTTCCATATCGACAACGTCGTGAACGGCGTCTTCACCAATGCCCACATCCTCTATGGCGTGTACTTCGAAGCCCTGGAGAACGTGCCGGTGTACAACCCGCAGGTCCGCGCCTACAAGGTCACGGCCGCCGACGGCTCCCTGATCGGCATCTTCACGACCGACTATAAGCCCCGCGCCAGCAAGCGCGGCGGCGCGTGGATGAACAACATCCGCGAGCAGTACTTCGAGGCCGACGGCACGGAAGTCCGTCCCATCATCGTGAACGTCTGCAATTTCTCCGACGACTACCTCTCCATCGACGAGGTGGAGACCGCCTTCCACGAGTTCGGCCACGCCCTGCACGGGCTGCTGACGCAGTGCCACTATCCTTCCGTGAGCGGTACCAGCGTGACGCGCGACTTCGTGGAGATGTTCTCGCAGTTCAACGAGAACTGGGCTTTCCAGCCTTCGCTGCTGGCCCAGTACGCCAAGAATGCCGCCGGCGAGCCCATCCCCGCCGAGCTGGTGGAGAAGATCCTCAAGGCCAAGAAGTTCAACCAGGGCTTTATGACCGCGGAGCTCTGCGCCGCGTCCATCCTCGATATGCGCTGGCACGAGCTCACTTCCACGAAGGGCGTGGACATCGACGCCTTCGAGAAGAAGATCGCGGACGAGATCGGCCTGATCCCGGAGATCACCTACCGTTACCGCTCGACTTATTTCAACCATATCTTCTCCAGCGGCTATGCCGCGGGCTACTACGGCTACCTCTGGGCCGAGGTGCTCGACAAGGATGCCTTCAGCATCTTCGCCAATTCCCCTAAGGGTCCGTACGACCTGGAGCTCGCGAAGAAGTTCAAGGAGACCTTCCTGGAGAAGGGCGGCAGCGAGGAGCCTATGACGCTCTACCGGAGCTTCGCCGGCCGCGAGCCCGACTCCCAGGCTATGCTCCGCGGACGCGGATTGATCGACTAAAACAAGAATAGATATGAACCGTAAAGTACTTCTGATGATCCTCGACGGTTGGGGCGAGGGCGAACACAACTATTCCAACGCCATCTTCACGCAGGGCACGCCGGTCATCGACGGCCTGCGTGCGAAATATCCTTACGGCCACCTGCAGGCCTGCGGCGAGTACGTCGGTCTGCCGGACGGGCAGATGGGCAACTCCGAGGTCGGCCATATGAACCTGGGCGCCGGCCGCGTGGTCTATCAGGACCTCGTCAAGATCAATATGGCGGTCCGCGACCACAAGTTCCTGGAGAACGCCGAGATCAAGGCGGTCTTCGACTACGTCAAGACTTCCGGCAAGAAACTCCACCTGATGGGCCTCACCTCCCACGGCGGCGTGCACTCCTCCCTGGAGCACGTGTACGAGTTCCTCCGCGTGGCGAAGGAGTATGAGCTGGACAAGGTCTTCGTCCACGCCTTTATGGACGGCCGCGACACCGATCCGCGCAGCGGCAAGGGCTTCCTCGAGGAGCTCGAGCAGAAGATGGCCGAAAGCACCGGCAAGATCGCTTCGGTCTGCGGCCGCTTCTATGCGATGGACCGCGACAAGCGCTGGAACCGCGTGAAAGAGGCCTACGACCTGCTGACCGAGGGCAAGGGCGCCGCGTTCAAGTCCGCCCTGGAGGGCATCCAGGCGTCCTACGACGCCGACGTGACCGACGAGTTCGTCAAGCCCATCGTCATCACCGACGCCGCGGGCGCTCCGCTCGCGAAAGTCGAGGAGGGCGACGCCATCATCTTCTACAACTTCCGCAACGACCGCGCCCGTGAGCTGACCACCGTCCTCACGCAGAAGGATATGCCGGAAGAGGGGATGAAGACCCTGCCGCTGTACTACTGCTGCCTCACTCCGTACGACGCCTCCTTCACCGGCGTGCACATCCTCTTCGACAAGGAGCTGGTGAACGACACCCTCGGCGAGACGGTCTCCAAGGCCGGCAAGCGTCAGCTGCGCATCGCCGAGACGGAGAAATACGCACACGTGACCTTCTTCTTCAACGGCGGCCGCGAGCTGCAGTTCGAGGGCGAAGACCGCATCCTGGTCAACTCTCCGAAGGTGCCGACCTACGATATGCTGCCGCAGATGAGCGCCCCCGAGGTGGCCGAGAAGCTGATCGACAAGATCAACTCGGAGGTCGAGGATATGATCATCCTGAACTTTGCCAACGGCGATATGGTGGGTCATACGGGTGTGTACAACTCCGTGACCCGCGCCGTCGCTTGCATCGACAAGCTCGTCGGAAAGGTGGTGGACGCTGCGATTGCCCACGATTACGTGGTCCTGCTGACCGCCGACCACGGCAACGCCGACTTCGAGGTCAACCCGGACGGTACGCCCAATACGGCGCACTCCCTCAACACGGTGCAGTTCGTCGTGATCAACGCCGGCGACGCCGTGAAGACGGTGAAGGACGGCGCCCTGTGCAACGTGGCGCCGACCATTCTCAAATTGATGGGAATTCCGCAGCCTGCGGCGATGACCGCAGAGCCGTTGATCTAGGGATCAACGGCTCGGTTTACTCTCCACTCACCGTGGGAAGTTTCCCCCGGACCCCCTCGGTCGCTTCGCTCCGAATCTTCGACGAACGACCTACTTGGTCAGACGTTTCTTCAGGCCTCGGATGATTCCGAGGCCTATTCCGCTCCAGCTGAGCATAGGCGTGTACTGTTTGACTGCGCCGAGCAGCAGATTGGAAGGCTTGTAGTGGTTCTTCAGCCGGACG
>JAEEGG010010021.1_pt1 | contig 21050 bp, 25 predicted proteins | sample 9134161 | NCBI WGS metagenome assembly JAEEGG01 (sample SAMN16246543, study PRJNA631951) | gut metagenome | biome: gut microbiome; feature: rumen; material: CR-attached | host: Bos | place: Iran: Karaj | collected 2018-10
CAAGCCTTTTTTGGCGCCCGCCGATTCCTCCCGCAGTCCACAGCCGCTATAGATGCTATAGTCTCTATAGTTTCTATAGAATCTATAGTTTCTATTTCGTCTATAGCATCTATAGCCCCTATGGCTGCCTCCTCTCCTCCAGCTGCTGCTTCAGCGCTTTTATCTCGTCCTGCTGGCGGTAGTAGGCGGCGAGGGCGCGCTGCTTCAGGTCGTCGTAGGCGGCCTTCCACCGGGCTGCGTCGGCCTGGGCTGCCGACAGCTGCTGCTGAAGCTGCGGCAGCGTGCGCTCCAGCTCTGCCAAGCGCTCGTCCTGCTGACGGCGATAGTCGGTGCGAGCCTTGTGCATACGCTCCTTCACCCCACCCTCCTTGACGAAGATCTCCTCCACGCCTTGCAGATACTTGTTCATCATCGCATCCACCTGATAGCACAGCGTCAGGCCCACGTTGGCCATCTCCTCGGCCGTCCATTGCTGGAAGAAGCACTCGTAGTCACCGAGGGTGTTGTGCGCCTTGGTGAAGTCTTGCATAGGCTGGAAGCGCTCATCGTCAGGAGTCCATATCTTCAGATGGCGGGCCTTCAGAAAATCATTGTAGTCTTGGCGCAGCTCGCCGATGCTGGAGCGAGCGACATTCAGCAGATTGACCTCCATCGCTGTTGAGGTCTTGCCGTCCTCCGAGCCTTCCACGATGTTCTGCTTGCCAGAGCGCGCCGCCTGAATCATCTGGTCAACGGTGCGGTCGCCATGCTTGGGCAAGAAGCGCTCGCAGAACACATAGGTCATCTGGTAGAGCACTTCTGTCTTCTGGTAGAACCGCAAGTCCTGCCACTTGGGCACGCTACGGAAGATGCTGGGGACGTCTTTCTTCGATTCTTCTGCCATTACACCCTAAAGGATAAGGTGCTCATTCATCGTCATAGTCGAAGTCTACACTGCGCGACCCTAATTCGCCGCCACTGTCTTCTGGCCGGGCAGTTCCTGCTTGTTCTGAAATGCTGAGAAAACAGCTCTTAGCCCGCAATGCGACAACCAAACAGTTGGGGATGATATATTCTTTTTTCATAGTTGTTTTAATTGATTATTTCACCATGTATTTCTTGCCACCAATAATGTAGAGTCCCTTCTTGTTGGGAGTGCGCACGCGCTGTCCGCCCATATTGTAGATGGGCTGGCGCATCAGCGGCTCCACGGCGGGAGTAACATCCTGAACGCCCAAGATGTCATCATCGTCGAACAACACTGACATACGGGCTGCCAACGGAGTGCTGGTCTGCAGGTAGGCGCGGAATGGGTTGATGTTGGCGCCATCGCCTGTACCCACCTTGACGAAAACGCCATCGCTCTGACTATAGCCGTAGTAGGTGGTGCCGCCCTCAGTGGACTTCAGGTTGATTCGCTCGTTGACACCCTTGAAGCTGATGCCATCCACGGTCACTGTCTGCAAAGAGGAAGCGGGAACCGTCTTGCCCGACAGCGAGAGGAAGGGCTGGGCAGAGGCGGCCTCAAAGATATAGGGCGTGTTCGCCGCAGGAGCCTCCACCTTCTCGAAGCGGATGCTCTGCGTCGCCGTGTTGTAGCTGTTCAGCTGCCAGAACGTACCGGCAGAGGTGGCCTCATCGGCAGTGAGCGCGAAGGGCAGGCTGATGGTGGAGCGCTGACCAGGCACGAAGGTGCGGTCGTAGCTGACGGCGGTTGCCCCAAACTCCTCATTATTCTTGAAGCTGTAGTTGCCGTCGGTGAGCTTCAGATGGGCACAGGAGCCACCGACAATCACGTTGTAGGGCAGCAGAGCAGGCAACGTGCCGGCCGTGGCCTTGATGAGGGCATTGCGGTTCTGGCCACGCTCATAGAAGCTGAAGTCGGTCTCACCCGTCACGTCAATATACGTGTTCTGAGCGAGGTCGACACCCATGGTGGCCGTGGTCTTGGTAGTACCAGGCAGCAACTTCAGCGCGCCCAGCTGCCAAGTGGAGGCTTCGGAGGTCAGCGTCACCGTCACCTTCTCGGCATTGGCCAGCGTGAAGGCGATTTCCACCTTTTGCCAACCGTTATTGGCTCCCGTAGCGTATTTCTCCACAATGCCGTTGGTCTGCACTGTGGAAGTGGCGCCATCGAGTCCCGTCAGGTTGGTCTGGACCGTGGAAGTGGCGCCATCGAGTCCCGTCAGGTTGGTCAAAGCCTCGTTCTTGTTCTTGGCAGAGAGTGTCACGCTACCGCCATTCGTACCGCGCACGATAGCCTGAACGATGTAGTCGCCGGCAGCCAGCGAGAAGTCCTTCGACATAGTTTCATCGGCATTCTTCTGAGCCACCTTCTCTCTCTTGCCGTTCCAGTTGGTAGCTGTTGTAGGAGCACCCAAAGCAGCGAGAGAGATTTCTGAGCTGGGAGCAACAGCAGTGCTGATGGGCGATGTGTTGTTTCCAGTATTAGAAGTGTTGTACCAAGCTCCGTTTACAAAGTTACAGTCGGCAGTTTGTGCCTGATTACTACCTTTGTTGAAGACAATCTTCTCGGGAACGGTAGTCAACGCGCCCGTATAGGTCCACTTGTATATCTTTGCACCATCTTCATTGTAACCAAGATAAGTACAAGCTTGCCCAGGCCATTGCCCGCCCGTTAAGTTGTTGCTGCCATCCCAGGCCCATGCATGGATATTACCCCAATTATCATTGTCAACGAAGAATGCACACACTTCGCCTTGCTCATACCAACCCTGTCTTGGGTATTCAGCCATTCCTCCGACTACAGATAAGTTGTTGTTATTACCATTATATTGTAGATAGACGGTAGATGAAACGCCGGTATAGTTATTGGATTCGGGCTGCCCTTGTCCTTGATTTACTTTCATATCGAACGATGTGACACTTTCTGGCATTGTGTAGTAGAACCAAGTTTCGCCATTTATCAAAGTCGTACTCATTTTTGTCCCAGGCCATTCTCCCAAGTGGACACCGTTCCAAGTATATAAGTAGGCTGGTCCAAAATCTCCCTTAACATACACTGTGATGGCATCTGGATTCTCCACCGGCTCTTCAATAGGCAGGCCAGCATAAGTAGCCGTCAAGTCAATGGCTGCTCCATCGCCGAGTGCGGTGAAGATGGTTGAGCCGATGCCTGTCTGGTCGGGCGTCTTGGTTTCGTCGCCGCCCTGGTTCAGGATGTAGTTCAGCGTATAGTCTGCCGAAGATTTGGGGAAGGTCATGTAGTAGAAGTTCACGCCATCAACGCTCTTCTTGGCCGAGAGCTGCGTGCCAGGCCATGCTGATGTCAGCTCGCCATTGGCATCCCAGGCATAGAGGTAGATAGGCTCCTTGTCAGCACGCACATAGATGGTGATGTCGGTAGGCACCTCGTTGGTAACGACGTATCGGTAGGTCTGAACATCCCTAACACTATTTCCATCTGTCACGCCAACCTTCAGTATATGGGTGCCTACTTCATTATAAGTAATCGATTTACCAGTAGAAGTGATGGTGGTGCTGCTCGTCGTGGGGTCGCTGCCGTCTTCGGTGTATACCAGCGTAGTGAAATCATCAGAAGGCGAAATGTTGACTGTCACCGACTCGTAGTAGGTGCCGCTGGCCATATCGACCCGAGCAGTGCCGAGGTTATAATTGGCCTTGGCAGGCGTTTCTGGTATGGAAACATTGTTGCTAACATAGAAACAGAAATCATTATTTGTCGCATCACCAGCGACAACCACATCATAACCTTCTGGTACACCATCGGTCACATATCCCAACGTTACAAGCACCTTTCCATTTGAGCCTGTCACTTCAAAACCAATACCGCCCGTCAGGTCCTTCTTTTCAAACGAACTCTGGTTGGTAATGCCAGCGGCCTTGCGCGCAGCAATCATCTTCTTCAAACTCTCCGTATATGCCTTCCAATGAGGCAAGAAGATGCAGGGCGTGCCCGGCATAGCCAATATAAAGGCGTTGGCTGCCAGCACATGGCTTGTATTGCCAAGGGAATACTTTCGTAGCGATAGGTATCGTGATTGTCGACGAAAGTCACCGAGTAGCGCTTAAAGAAATTGTCGCCAGCCATACCCTGCGAACTGAGGGCATCGCCATTAAAACTGCCATTGAACGCTTCGTTGATGAGGAATTTCAAGGGGAAATCAAAAGCTGCCGACTGAACGATGCCATTCTGCTTGGTGCCATTCACCCACCATGTGGTGCCGTCCCAGTTGTCCCAAAACTCACCGACAGAAAACGTGGGCTTGGCATACGCATTGTAGATGCCTACATACTGCGGACTGTAGCCCTTCACCATGTCGTAGCGGAAGCCCGTGTAGCCCAACTCCTTCTGAAGGAAGTCGAGATAGGTCTTCACGTTCTGCTGCACGTTGGCACCTGTATGGTCCAAGTCGCGACATCCGTCGAAATCGTCGCCTGTATCGGCAGCACCTGTAACATTGTTACCATGAGCCCTGCAGTCGCCACCGTTGTCATTGTAGCAGATGTCGGCCAGCGTCCAGTTCAGAGTATAGCTACCACTTGCGCCCTGCACAGATTCATTAGGGAAGTCGCACCAATCATTCTGCCCGTTCTTATGGTTTATCACTACGTCCTCGATGATGCCGATGCCTTTCGATTTGTAGGTGGCAATCATCGACTTCAGGTCTGCCTGAGTACCAAAGCAAGTGTTGTGCTCTAGCCAATAGCAAGGCATATAGCCCATGTCGCGGTTGTCTGGAAAGTGATTCCACTGTTCAGTTTTCACCTGCCCAGAGTTGGGCACCCAAATCAGGTCGATGTAGCCTTCAAGGTCGCTTGCCTGACCTTCCAGTGCTTTCCATGTGCCCCAGCCGGCATCATCATAATAATCCCAATAGAACCCTTGCAGCATCACGCCGCCATAGTTTTCAGGCCAGCCCTGAGCCATCGTGCAGACAGCAGACAGGCAGACCAACATAGTAGTAAACAGTTTCTTCATGTTGAAAAATATAAAAGGTTTTTTTACGTTATTCCATGTGCAAAAGTAATCATATATTTATATAGTTGTGTAACCGAAAAGTCTTTTCGTGTGAAAATTATATGCAATCCTTTGTCCAACGAGAAAAAAAATGGGGCGACGGCAGAAAATAATTCTGTTTTTTCGCTCCACTTTTATCTTTATTTCGTAACTTTGCAACCGAATTTGGGCAATCGGGGGGCAGTAGCCGCCTGATGAAAGGGAATCCGGTGAGAGTCCGGGACTGTACCTGCAGCTGTAATCCTCATTGAAGAGGTCTGCTTGTATAACGCCACTGACGTCAAAAAGAAGAGTCGGGAAGGTAAAGCAGACTGAGGAAAGTCAGAAGACCTGCCAAACTACAGAAGTACGGCCGTACAGGATGATGCGGTGCGGAAAACATGGTTGAGAGGAACAAACAGATGCTATCGTGGGTTGGCACTATTGTGCATGGCCCAGGTGTCATGGGCACAAACCATCCCGAGGTCTGGCGACGGCGTGGCCTATACCTAATGCCTGTATACTAAAGAGTTGTACGTGTATTATTATATCATCGTTTGGTGGAGATGTTGTCGTGAGACAGCATCTCCATTTGCGTTTTTACGCCAAATGGAACACCCCTATTTGGGAAACGAATCCCACCTGTGGTTGGAAAGATGGCGAAAGCGCCATTTACGCTTCTTTACGGATAATCAATCCCTGAAAAATCCCTGCCCTCCCCGAAAACGCAGGAAAAAGCGGCGGAAGCTTCACCTGCGCCTAAAAAGGACCTACCTTTGCACCAGCCAAAAGGGGAGAAGGCGCCCTCCGCCTGGCGGCATCAACCGCAAAAAGACTTACAACCATGAGAAAGTATCAACAGCATGCCCAAACGGGCAACAACGACAACGCGACAACTCCTTTCGCACAAGCCTGCCAGCAGATGCACCTTGCTGCCAACGCATGTCTCAACTGGCTCAGCATGGCCCAGCGCGGCAGTCTGCAGATGGTGCACGCCGAGATAGGGTGTGGCCGCAGCACCCGACTGGCCAGGCTGCATCAAGGCAGCCACGAGCTGACGCCACAGAGCGCCCTGCAACTGGTGGTGATGCCGGCGCAGTTCGACGACGTGCGGCAGCATGGCTACGACCACCAGCGGTGGCAGATGCTCATCTACAGCTGGCTGGGACGTGAACTAACCGAGCAGCTGCGGCAGCACTTGGCATCGAAGATGAACATGGAGGGCTGCAAGTTCCTCCTCGTCAGAAGCAATGAATGCGAAAAGGTGGCCGACTATCCCGACCGAAGCACCATTTAGCTTGATGATGACGCCGCGAGCAAGGCGAACGCTGCGACACACAGAAAAAGGAGCACGCCTCGCCAAAATTTGGAGCGCGACTTTTTCCAAAAAGTCAACGCCTTTTTCCAAAAAGTCGCGCTCCAAATTTTGAAGGGGAGTAACCCGCTGGATATAACGACTTTATAAAACATCGAAAAAACAGGCTTAAACAACAGCCAAAACGTTCTGAAAATCATGCGAAAGATAACCGAAATCATCGTGCACTGCACAGCCACGCCCGAAGGGCGCTGGCACACCGTGGCCGACGTAGACCGCTGGCATCGCCAACGTGGATTCTTCGGCATTGGCTACCATTTCCTCGTACTGCTCGACGGCACCATCGCCACTGGTCGCCCGCTGTGGCGCGTGGGTGCCCACTGCACCGGCCACAACACCCACAGCGTGGGCATCTGCTACGTGGGAGGGCTCGACGCTCAAGGCAAGCCAAAGGACACGCGCACACCCGAACAGCGCAAAGCCATGCTGCAGCTGATACAGCTACTGAAGAGTGTCTTCGTAGGAGCCACCGTCTACGGACATCGCGACTTCGCAGCAAAGGCATGCCCCTGCTTCGATGCAAGAAAAGAGTATGAGGGAATGGAAGAAACTTAGTGTGAAGAAAGAAGTTGGACGACTCGTCCAACATTTTACGAAATCTCAAGTAATGTTATTTTACATAATATTTGTAACAAACTGATATACACCACAAAACAAGAGCAGACAAAAAAATTGATTTTCGGGAAATTTCATAATATTTCGGGAATTTCGGGAATTTTTCGGGAAAAATGTTTGGGAATTTCGGGAATTGTTTGTACCTTTGCGACACGTTTAACAAATCACGAAATTATGGCGCAAATTGAATTGAGACTATCGAACAGAGTTCAGAAGGAGACAAGCATGAGTGAGGTCATGATCTGCCTACGTTACTCTCGGCATGACCTAAGTGCAAAGAGCGGCATCTTTGTCAACCCCGATTATTTCGAGTACTACATCAACCGTAAGGCTACCAAAAATCCACGTCTGCCATTGCCTGAGAACAAGCTCACGGCAACAATTGCAAGAGCATCTAAGAGCGGATGGGAATTGCGCAAGAGCGGTATTATTGTCACAAGAACGAAAGGGTTGCAAACGGCAGATGTCGAAGAACACAACAGGAAGGCCGAACGGATGGAGAGTTTAAAAAAAGCCATCCTTACCGCCTTTAACGAGTCCACAAACAAAGAATCCCTGACAAGTGACTGGTTAAATGGTGTCGTGGAAAGTTTTCACAATAGCGGCAAAACCACGAATGTGGACGTATGCAGCTTTTTTGATTTGGCAGAGCGTTTTCTTGTGGAACGTGAGATAGCAGAAAACGATGCCCGCGTGTACCGCGTCCTGTTCAGAGCCGTGGCGCGGTTTGAGGGTTTCGTCAGGCTCACGAAGAGCAAAGACTTTAGATTTGACATCAACAGTATCACGCGCGAGACGTTAGAGGATTTCACATATTTTCTTCAGCACGAAAAAGAATATTCAGAAACATTCCCATCGGTTTTTGAAAAATTGCTGTCAGAGTACCCCATTGCAATCAAAGGTGGAAAACCACGAAACAAAGTGCAGAATCGTGGGTCAAACACCGTCATCAAAATGCGTCGCAGGCTAAAGCTGCTTTTCTCCCACTTTATAAAAAAAGGACTCATCAAAACAAACCCATTTGAGGGCATTGCCATAGGTACGGAAAGAGTGGGAGAACCAGTCTACATCAGTTGCGAAGAACGCAATGTAATAGCCGAAGCAAATCTGTCGGCTATATGGGACACCATGCCAAAAGAAGAGCGGAAGAAGGTCAGGATGTCATTGAAAACGTTAGAACAACAACGTGACATTTTTGTATTTCACTGTCTGGTTGGAGCCCGCGTGGGTGACCTCATACGATTGACGGAAGGGCACATAAACGACGGAATGCTCGTATACACACCGCATAAAACGCGAAACAGCTGCGAAGAGGTCACCCAGGCTCGTGTGCCATTGCATCCGAAAGCATTGGCCTTGATAAAGAAATATCGTGGATCTGACGGCAAAGGGCGATTGTTCCCGTTCGTCACGCCACAAAGATATAACGATGCGCTCAAGGTCGTTTTTAAGATGGCAGGAATAACAAGGCTGGTGGAAGTCAGGAACTCATTAACCGGAGAGGCAGAACTAGTGCCCATCAACACAATTGCCTCCAGCCACATGGCACGCAGGTCGTTTGTCGGGGGCTTATATTTTCGCGTAGCCGACCCGAATTTGATTGGTCGGATGTCGGGGCATTCAGAAGGCAGCAAGGCTTTTCGTCGGTATAGGCGAATTGAAGACCAGACGTTGAGAAATGTTATTAACCTAATTGGATAGAAGAATGAAAAGGGTAAAAAAATATCTACGGCGCATATACCAGGCTACAATGGACTGGGACAACGGATGGGAGAGAGCCACGCAATTTATAGCCGATGGGAAAAACGCTCTTTTAATCGGCTTAATGAAGCATCACACCAAGATGCTTATGGAGCTGGATTGTCAGGACGTGGCCGACGCTATTCTGGAGCACCAAGAAGAAATTGAGTTCCGCCTAAAGAGGATAGACAATTACAGGATATGGCCAACGATGCAGCATATATTTGACAATGCGGGAACAATAGCGGATTTTTCCGATGGCGAAGTAAACGAAGCAATGAATATCTGCCACGATTGGATTATTCACAAATCAAAAGATTTCGTTAACGTATACCGAGAATGTGAGGAATTCATTAAGCCGCAGAACCCCATTTTAGCAAAGGGATTGGTCGACCCGCTTCTGCTCTCCTATTTTTTCGACAATCGGAAGGAGTTGGAAAAATATCTAAACTACTGTTTGGAAGATACCGATTTCAGCATGAAAGCCTACCGAGCAAAGGAACTTGCAGACAAAGGGAAGATAAGAAAGGGCTGCTTAAGAAAACCCTTGCACGACGCACTGCAAAAAATAGGCATCGACACGGGCTCCTACGTGAACTGGCAGCAAGCAATTAAGAGATTCTAAACTAAACAAAGGCAATCCAAATGAAGGGTTGCCTTTATTGCTGACATATTGCAATCATATTTTTCTAATACATATCATATTATCCCTTGCAACACCCACATTTGCACAGTATCTTTGCAGTGTTTTTAAAGCACAAAGATATGATGTTAACTGAAATGATGAAAGGAGGGGCAAACATACAAATAGTATGTACGCTCGCGGACTTGAAAGAAGTGTTCAATGAATGGCAAGACGAACGCGATGCCATGAAGCCCGCACCGAAGGAAGACCGATTGCTCTCGGCTGACGAAGCTGCCAAGCAACTGAACGTCACAGCCGTTACTCTTTGGCGATGGGGTAAGATGGGGTACTTGAAACCCATAAAGGCTGGCCGCAAGGTTCATTATTGGCAGTCTTCGATTGAAAATTTTCTTAAAGAGCAGGAGGGCTGAAACATGACACAAACAGAAATGGCAGCAGCCGAAGCCACCGCCAAAACTCATAACGACATGGCAAAGGTACGTTTTTCTCCTGACATGATAAAATATCTGGAGAGTTTTCTGCTGGAAAGCCTGAAAAAAAACGGCAAATTGACAGCCGCATGCAATGATATAGACATCCAGGACATCGTAGAATATACGGTGGACACCATCACCGCACAACAGGTGCAAGCGGATGCAGAGTCAATGCAAGCGGATGCGGATGCGATGCTGGGCGTTAGTGCTGCTGACCTGCTGGCAAGGGATGTCACGGCCACGCCTACGCTCTACGACCCCATTTTGCCACTGGGCGTGGTGGGAGTGCTTGCGGGTGAGAGTGATGCCAACAAGAGTATGCTACTACGCCAGCTGGCCATCTGCACGGCCACGGGGCGAGACTTTCTCGGCTATGAGTACACTGGTAAAAGGCAATCAGCAATCTACGTTGCCACCGAAGATGACGAGAACAGCACGGCGTTCTTTTTGAAACGCAACAACGAAACGTTCAATGACCCCCCGCAGGAATGGCGAAACCTGCGCTTCCTGTTTGGGGCAGACGATGTGCAGCGTCGGCTGGAGGAGATTCTTTCTGCACATCCCGCAGACCTTGTCATCATCGACTCGCTTCCAGATGTCTTCGATGGAAAAGACACAAACAACATGGCACAGATGCGAGCCTTCCTCAAGCCCTTCACAAAGCTGGCCAGGGAGCATCAGTGTCTCGTCCTATTCCTTCACCATGTCGGAAAAGGACGGGAGAACCAAGCACCCAATAAGAACCTGCTGAACGGCTCTCAGGCGATCGAGGCGGCTGCACGCTGTGTGTTCCTCCTGCTGAAGGACAAGGCAGAAGACAACCTGCGCCATCTGTGCGTCGTTAAGCATAACTATCTCCCCGCAGAGTACAAGAAGGAGTCGCAGGTGCTCACCGTCGACCCCAGGACGTTCACGTTTGCCTCGACAGGGATGCACACACCGTTGGGAATGGTTAACGATGAGACATCAGTTAACAAAAAAACCATGTCTGACTACGGCACGGACAACGAGTTAAAAGCTGTGTTCGCACAAATAACGTCGCCTTCAATCTCAAGAACTGAGTTAATGAAGCGCGTCAGAAATTCATTGAGCACGGGGCAAAATAAGGCGTATGATTTAATTGATTATGCCGCATTCAAGAAGTGGATAAGCGCAACAACAAACGGCAACGTCACACGATATGTCAGCACCTTACCATTCTAAAAATACTCGATATACCCGCCCGAGTATAAGTATAGGGTACAATCATATACCATGTACCCCCCTATACATAGTATAGGGGTATGTGAGTATATCGTGTTGAGTATGACGAAATTTAAGTAGACCAATGAGTATATTTTCAACAACTATCAGCGTGTGGTCATCTACCAAGAGAAGTGCCGACAATCGTTCTGAGATGTCCGTCGCCGAGTTCCTCCATCTGGGGCAGCACTATGTGCCCACCATCACATTGCTGCGCCAGTGGTACGACTACGGGGTTGTCATCTATCCCACCGACCCCCACGAGAGTGCTAGAGCGTTCAGTGTGTACACAGATGGCAAGGCACGGCTCCCGCTGGCCACCATCGGCGGCAACTACTACAACGGTGGCCTCGCAAATGACCTCATCACCCCAACGAATTTGATGTGCCTCGATTTAGACGCGACAAAGCCCGACAAGGCGGCAAAGCTCCTCGCCGCAGGTCAGCCAGTCCCCAATGCCCACGTCACGGACTGGCAACGAATCAAACGGCAGTTGAGTCACCTGCCGTGGGTTGCCTATTGCGGCCTATCGGTCGGGGGTCACGGGTTGTTTCTCGTCGTGCCGATAGATGACTATCGCATGCACGCTGAACGATGGCAAGCCGCTGCCCACCTGCTGCTGGAGCACTACGGCCTGGTCATCGACCCAGCGACAAAAGACCCGACGAGGGCAAGATTCATTTCCTACGACCCGCAGCCGTTCGTCAACCCGCAAGCCGAAGTGTTCAGGGTTGCCAAGCCCCGACCTGTCACCATCACGCCCAGCTACGCACCTACCACACACCGCACCGCTCCAGTCAGCAGCGCGGCGGAGGCTGTCACAAAATGCGTTGAAGAAATTGAGCGCAAAGGTGTTGATATAACGTCCGATTACTCCGACTGGTGCAGCATCGCCGCCGCCCTATACAGCGAATTCGGAGAGGCCGGAGAAGACTATTTTGTGAGGGTCAGCCAATTCTACCCCGGAGCCACCGAAAGCTGCTCACGTCGAAAGTATAAGCAATGCAGCACGATGAGCCGCATAAGCATCGGCACGTTCTTCAAAATTTGCCGCGACCACGGCATAAGGTATGAGCGCACGTCTACGCCAACGGCGAAGGCTACACCAGCCCCACGCCCAGCATCCATGGCTACACCATCGGCTTCGCCCATCGCTACATCATCGCCCACGGCTGCACCAACACCATCGGCAGCATCGGCCACGACTGCACCATCATCATCGCCAGCCCCTGCACCGTCACCATCGTCAGGAGCATCGGCCACCACGGCAGACAAGCCACGCATACGGTACGCGACCCTCCTGCCCTTCCCATATGACGATGCAATCAGCAACCTCACACCCGAAGAGTTCAACGACATATTCAGCCCCGCAGCCGTAGCCAAGGCGATGAGCATGGAGTGCCCCTTTTAGTTTAACTATTTAACACATTAAATATGAAAACGAAACACGACATCATTAAAGCACAGCTTCAACTATATGAAGAAGCCACCAAGAAGCGCGTAGAACGGGCCACAAGCGCATCAAGCGAAAGAGGTGGGCAACCATCCACCCACGACAACAAAAAGCCGCCACAAGACGATAAGTGACGTTTCTGCACGCCTCCCCTCATACTCCCCTGCTATCATTTCCCTCGATGGCAGGGGATTTGATTTTTAGTTGTATGGTTTTAATGTGTGTGTGGTTTTAATCTTATTTGCCAACTCTACATGGCAATTTTAGGGACGTGTCATGTTTTGATATAACTTAAAAGGTTAAAACCATACATTTCGCGAAACGTTTTCCAATTTCTTTACACACACTCCCATGGGTATTGCCTAACTTTGCAGCGAAACCAAAAAAATCACAAGTCATGGAAAGAAAATCAATTATCTACGCGCGAGTATCAACCCAAGTTCAGGACACCGACAGGCAGGTAGCAGACCTTCAGTCATACGCCCAGGCCAACGGTTATGTGGTCGAGAAAATCATTACTGAGCAGGTTTCTGGAGCAAAGCGGAATGAGGAACGCCCCGCCCTGCTGGAGGCACTCGACTATGCCACCGCTAACGGCTGCACCATCCTTTGCAGTGAGTTGTCACGACTCGGACGCAATATCGACGAGGTTCTAAAGGCGGTCATCAACTGCAAGGAGCATCGCATAAACGTCTATTTTCAGAAAGAGCAGTTATCCATCTTCACCCCCGACGGTAACGAACACCCCTTCCTGATGATTATGATTGCAACACTTTCAACCTGCGCAGCGATTGAGCGTGAAGGCATCGTTTTCCGCCTGAAGTCAGGCTATAACAATTACCGACTCAAAGGCGGCAAGGTGGGGCGCAAGGAAGGCTACAGGGTAACGATGAAAGACTATGAAGTCAAGTACCCAGCACTGGTTAAAGACCTGCGCGACAAGGCCAACGGAGCGAAGGGGAGTCTGTATTCGGTCAGGGCATTGGCAGACCGCCACCACGTCAACGCAAGCACGGTACAAGCTGTTACCAAACTCCTGAAATAGCATGAAAAAGCCCCGCCTCAAACGGACGGGGGTTCTCATGTGCTACTGCTTTCGTTTGTCGATTATTTCTTCATCCAGCAGTAGTTGGAAAAATTGCAGACAGTAGCCGATTTCGGCGGCGGGAATCTCACTGTCCGGCCGCAGGTTCGCCAGCAGCCACACGCAGAATCTTCGCACGCGCTCCACATCTTTTTGGAACTCTTCTTTGCCCCAGTAGGAGCAGCTTAAATCGATAGACGTTTCCATAATTTACGAATTTTATATAATTAAACAAAACGGTGCAAAGGTACGAATAGAAATGGAAACCTTCAAGCGTCCCGCGACATTTATTATGGTGAACACGCGCGACAGATGCACCCGCCGTCTGCACGGCTAAACGACTGACGGTCAGGCCGTTAAGGTTGCGGCATGGGGGTAGCCCCCCCCCCCTTTACAAAGGCTAAAGATTCACTGTGACCCCTTCTCGGAATTTTTTAATTTTTTTGTACCTTTGCACAAAAAATTAACCATTCAAATAAATGCAACATGTTGAGCGAATTAGAAATGAAAACAATCGCGATGAACATCATTAAGTTCGCACGTGAGGATGACAAGCTGATAGAGAAGATTGTAAAGGCGGTAGAGAAACAACGCAGCAAGCAGCCTCGGCTTGTCACGGCAAAGACGGCGGCATCGATGCTCGGCATCTCCACATGGACATTGTACCGACTGAAGACCTACCCCAACGGAGAGCCTTTCTTCACAACTATCAAGAGCGGAAGCAGCAGGTCAAGCACCCTGAAATACGATGCTTCAAAGGTGGTGCAGGAGTATGAGGCATACCTCGCGTGGAAGCGAGGCGCAAGGAAATAGGTCGCGTCATACACAAGTAGCCCCTGGAATTATTTTTTCGGGTTGAATAATTTTTTCGAAATTTTTCTTGTTTCTTTACAAAATAGTTATTATCTTTGCAAAAAATTTAGGATAACACATATATGAACGTACCATCCACCGTTATCATCCAGCAGCACCGCGACGAGGTTCTGGGCGAGCTGCGCCAGAGCATCAAGGCCATCCAAACATCGATCAACGCTCTGAAGACCATCTCCGATTTCAGCGTGCCCCAGAGCGCAGACCCAGCGCAATGGGCAAAGGCTCTCGCAGCAGCCAACGAGCGCAAGGATACAGCATACCGCGCCATCAACGACAACCTCGCGTTCACCTGCGAGCAGAAAGCAGAGTCCCTGAAGGCGTGGAGGAGCTGGCATTTCGTCATCAGCAAGCACATCGGCGGCATCATCAGGGCATTGCAGAAATGGCCGACAGCAGCATGGCGATGGGATATGCAAGGGCAGAACATCGTGCCTGGTTGCAGTACTTACAGCATCGCCGACATGATGGCGACGAAGCCAGTGCCGCCCGAATGCCAAGAACACGCCGAGAAGGTTGATGCCGTGCGACAGTCTATCCTTACCCTGCGAGAGTGGGAACAGCAACACGGCATTAGAAAGCTGCCCATCGAGCCATTGCTGAAAACCGACATTGAATCTCTGTGCGTCCAATGGGCAACGGGCAGCATCCTTCGCCAGCATGGACTCGACAACGTAACGGCCAGCCGTGTGGCGGTTTTCGAAAGTACATTCATTTAATCATTTAAAAATAAGATATTATGAACGAGTTAAACGAAGTTTTACAACTATTGCGTAGTGCCATGCCCCTCCTGAAAAAATTCGGCGAGTGGCAGCAGCAACAGGAATTGAAAGAGCGTGAAGAGCAGGAGCGGGCATCATTCGCAGAAAGGGAGTTCAAGGCCTGGATTGCCGAAAGGCGAAAGAAGCAGCAGCAGGAGGAGAGAGATGCCGACGAGCTTGCCAAGAGGTGCTATGGCGGGGAAACATGGCAGCGAGAACGATTCTTCTCGCCCCGCTATTGAGAAATCCCGTGGTCATGGTTGTTGTGGGGCTGGCGTTAAGCATCAGCCAAGCGTCAGCCCATTTTTTCAAATCTAATAAATTGATTTCCAATGATTTTCAGAAAGAATCAGATAAACCCAGAAGCATCCGAGGTCTCGATGATGGTCAGCTTCACTACTGCCGACTGTTGGCGATGGTTGAATACGCTGTACCACCGTCTCACCAACGGCCTCGACAAGGATGATGACTTGGCGACGGAAACCGCCTTCAGCGAAGACGAGCTGCAAAATTGGCTCGCGAGAGAACCCGCCATCCTGGGGTGGATGCCAGAAAAGCACGCCACACCCATCTGCAAGTGGTGCATCCGCGTCGCCCGTGACAAAGGGTATCTTGTCAAAGAGGGAAAGCACTACATGCTGACAGAGAGGATGGGAGCAAAAAACGGCAGACCCAAAGAGACATAGTTGTTTAAAAGATGTTTTCTACATTTTCATTGCGCGTGGCTGCACCGTCTGCGATAGATAGTGCAGCCGTTTTTTGTAGTTTCCGTCAGCCCCTTCAGGAAACCCCGACGTTCTTTCGGTTTGGGGGCATCCTGCACACGGCAACGGAGGACTAAGGATGATGATACGCACGCGCGTGCATAAAGTAAGAGGGGCGACTCATCATCTGCCATTCTCAAAATTTCACCGTAAAGTCATGGTAAACGGAAAAAATTTTGTACCTTTGCAAACGAATTGCTTAACGCGATTTGTTAAACTAATTAGGGTGCAGTTGTCGGGAGATAATTGCACCCCTCGTTTTAAGAGAACCAAACAATTTCGGGAATGAGTCGGGAATTATAGAAAACAAAAATCCGTAAGCGCTTTCTTTTCAGCTACTTACGGACTATTATCAGTTGGACGACTCGGATTCGAACCGGGAATGACAGAACCAAAACCTGTAGTGTTACCATTACACCATCGTCCAAAAAAACACCGCAGCAAAAACCATCCGCTGCAAATGCGGCTGCAAAGGTAGTGAAAAGTTGCCACTTTGTCGAGGTGTTCAATAGGATTTTTTCCGCACGTTAAGCATTTTTAACTTGGAAACAAGGACAATCTCAAGAAAAATGCCGTACTTTGCAACATCAAAATACCAAAACAAAGAAAGGAACAGAGCTATGAACAGAATGAAAGAGGCAGCCATCATAGCCGTGGGCATGATGGTGATGGGATGGTTTCTGAAGTGCGGCATCGACAACTTCGCCAGCAAAGACCGATGTGTCACCGTGAAAGGACTGGCAGAGAGAGAGGTGCCAGCCGACAAGGTGAACTGGAGCATCAGCACTACAGAGATGGGCAACGACCTGCCCGAACTCTATCAGCGCATCAGCCGACAGGCCGAGAAAATCAAGAAATTCCTGGTGAAAAACGGGCTGAACGAGAAAGACATCACCATCAACCCGCCAAGCGTGAACGACCTGGAAGCCAACACCTGGAGCGAGAACCGAAAGAGCTATCGCTATACAGCACACACCACCGTCACCGTCTACACCAAACAGGTGGAAAAGGTGAACGAAATCATCTACCGACAGGGCGACCTGCTGGAGCAGGGAGTGGCCATCGAGAGCGGATACCCCGACTATGAGCTGGCCTCGTTTCAGGAGCTGAAGCCCGAGATGATGGAGGAAGCCATCAAAGCCGCACAGAAGACGGCAGAACAGTTTGCCAAGGCCAGCGACTCCAGCCTCGGAGGCATCAAAGTGGCTGGGCAGGGACAGTTCGAAATCGACAACCGCGACCAGAACACCCCATACATCAAGAAGATACGTGTGGTGACCACCCTCACCTATGCGCTCGACTAACCGAGCCGCTCCCCGCATCGCACCACCACCACTACGCATCAAGGCCTGTCGCTATTGCGGCAGGTCTTGTCTCTTTGTCGCAAAAACACAAATGCCCGATTTCATCATTCAAGCGGAAATAATAAATTTTAACATAGCACGGCGTGAAAATATATGGCAAATTATTCGATAATAAAAAATAATTTACTACTTTTGCGCCCTAATTAACAAAACTAATAATTTAAAGACTATGTATTGGACACTTGAATTGGCTTCAAAACTGGAAGACGCTCCCTGGCCCGCCACCAAGGAAGAACTTATAGACTATGCCATCCGTTCCGGCTCTCCCCTTGAGGTGCTGGAGAATCTGCAAGAAATAGAAGACGAGGGCGACATCTACGAAAGCATCGAAGACATCTGGCCCGACTACCCCACCAAGGAAGACTTCCTATTCAACGAGGATGAGTATTAGACGCTTATTTTAAGCGTAACTAACTGAATTTTAACGAGGTGTGAAAATCAAAATTATTTTCACACCTCGTTTTCTCTGTCCTTTTAGCCCATTTTAGTGCCAAATAAGTAGCACAAAAGCGTGCTTTTTAGGCTTATTTAGGGGAGGAAAATGGATTATTTTCACAATAAACGCTACCTTTGCAAAATCCTCTTTCTGTGAAAATAATTATTTGAATATGGCACGTCAAACAAGGCAATTCCCTCAAGGTAAGTACGTTTTGCGTACTCCTCATGTAACTCAAGATGGACAGGTTTATGCTGTCTACATGTACTATTATTGGAAAGGTAAGCAGATTCGTCGTTCTGTTGACTTCTTTGTTTTCCAGAAGGACTGGAACCAGGATGCCAATGGCGGTGCTGGTGAGTTCCGTCCATCATACGGCCCGAACTACAAGGAGCGTACTCCATTTCCAAATGATATTCCCAAATGAGAGTTTTTCCATGCCATCAGTCACCCTTTTCTCCGTTTAATCCAACTTTTCAAGCGGTTGTAACCTTCAACACCAAGAATTGTCAGGCCACCATACTGACAAGTCTTAGCCACTCCGAAGAGTATAGTCCATAACACGCCTTTTGCAGCAGCACTTATTGGGAGTAGCATTTGGGCAAAGGAGAGAATATAGAAAGGGATGCAGCATAGTAAGACTATCACACCTGTACGGAATGACAGCGACTGTAGCCATGTCTTGATCTTGTTGAATACTTTCGGGACGGTCTGTTTCTCTCTTTCTGTCATACTCATTGCTTGATAAAATGTGGATAATTCGGTTCTCCAAGTTTAGGTTCGTATGCAAATCCCTCGTAACTGAAAGCACTGAGATCTTCAGGTTTGTCGACTCGGTTCTGAATGATGAAACGAGTCATAGCTCCCCGGCAAGTCTTTGCCCATACAGCCTGAATCTTCAAGTCGTTTCCCTTACGGACATAGAATAGAGGCTGTACTATACGGACTTCTTTACGTACGCGCTGCCAGCCAAACAGGTGCTGATACTCCTCTGTAGCAAGGTGTATCAGTATTCCGTCATCAGCTTTCACACTGTCTATAAGAACGTCAGTCTGGCGGTTCTTCCAAAATCCAAACATATTCTGCCCCTCTCCGCTGGGTAGTTCTACATTTCCTTCCATCCGATAAGGCAGAATTCCATCAAGCGGACGAAGAAGCCCATATAGGAAAATCTGCATGTTACTCGTCTGCTATGTACTTGATGAAGCTCATTTCCGCTCGGCTTTTCCGCTTGGCCCGTCGAAGAACTGTTTGCCATCAGAGAAAGCATTACCAACAGTCTTTCCCAACTGAATGTAAGTGTGGTGTACCGGGTCGAATGTGATAAGCCCCATTTTCTCTACATCTGGCTTTCCATCTTCTGCCAAGTACTTTTCATCACAGAGGATATTGACGATTTCTGCAACGAGATAATAGCCTGTCTCACTCTCGTCTATCTTCTGCTTAACCCGACATTCAAGCGTCATTGGGAACTCCTTGAACACAGGAGCATTGACATTGGGGGCTTTCTCTACAGTCCAACCAGTCCTATCCATCTTCTCGGGTGTGTTCCTGCCGCTAACGATACCTACATAGTCGGAAGCTATCATAGTGTCTACTGTTGCAAAGGTGACAGTGAACTCTGGATTTACTGCAAGGTTGTCTGTAGTCTGATGCGAACCAAGTGAGATAATGATTTCGTGCATATCCCACTGACCACCCCAGGCAGCGTTCATTGCATTGGGCTTACCGTGGTACCCTCCCGTGATGTTATCAACATCACAGGCCCCTCCCTTATCATAAGTGCCGATAATCAGCACTGGTTGTGGAAGAATCCATGGTGTTGACTTAAAACTTTTCATGTTGTTTTTGTTATTATAAAAAAGATGATTATGGCGAGTTGAACAATAATAATAGCAGGTACGCCATACTTGAACTGGCACCCTCCCTCGATGTTATCAACATCGCGGTTCCCTCCAAACCAAGCTCCGATGCTTCCACCAAGTGCAGCCAAGCCTAATAATGCAGTCTCTCTTATACGCCACTTGTACTTCTTCGCTTTCCACTTGTTGATACCGTACACGAAAAAAGGTCCACGTTCTTGCGTCCCGTTGGTAGCAAGCGAGCAAAGCTCGAGCGGATGGCAACGAGGTAGACAAGGACGGTATGTAGAAGTTTCAGTGGTATCATCTGTTTGCTAAATTGAGATGTACTTATCTTCTTATGTGCGAACCGATAGTTTCCATTATTCGCAAATCGGCAAACTTCTTCTTATATGGATCGAACTTCTGCATTTTTACAGCATTAGGACTTATGCCTCGTGTCTGCCCTTGCTCTTTGCGGACAAAAGATAGTCTGTGCTGCTTTCGAAAACTGTCTTTTCTAACTGTATCACAGTTGTACATAGCCTTCCGCTGACGTAACGAGTCAGTTCTAATGTCTATACTATCTTGTCTGAATGCTGTGCTGGCCACGCTGTTTTGGCCAACAGCAAAACAAGACATAATCAATAGGACGATTAATCCAATAGTTTTCTTTGGTACAATCATACTAATTCCTATTTATCTGTTATTACATTTTGGTCATGTGATAGCCCATCCTGTTCCGCTCGGCTTTGCCGCTTCGCTCGTCGAAGAACTCCCTGATGCCGTCGGGAATGTAGGCTTTGGCCATCTGCTCCCACTTCCCTTCGACATCGGGACACTCAGGCAGACGTTCATCAATCTCCTTCATGGACTGAAGGAACTGGTGCAAATCCTGGTGTGGCTGTTCTTCAAATTGTTTCATAACAATCATTATTCTTTCTATCGGGGGGACAAAATTACTCAATTTTCATCAGAAAAAGATCTTCTGAATTCAAGATTTGTAAAACACGATGTCTTCATCTGGAGCATAATGATGGTGCCTTTAGGGGTTGAAATGTTAAAAAGTGGCGATAATGTTTCCGATTCAAGAAAAAGAACACTGTTTCGGAAGCATTATCGCCATTTTTTTGCCCAGATAAGGGCGGTCACTGGAAAGTGGTAGAGGATTAAGCGGATGAATGTGAGCGTGTGAAGGGACAACTCTCTGATTTATCTGGTTTTACTTCTTCTTTATTGTGAACTCCACTTTTTGTATTCCGCGCTTATAGACGTTGGCGAGGATAAGGGCGTAGTGGAGTGTTTCGCCCTGCTTCATCGATTGCTGGACGTGTTCCATCTCGCTCTTGGTAAGTATGTTCTTGAAGAGAACCGCAGAATGATTGCTCGGCACAAGGCGTATCTCATCGCTAAGCGGTGAAAGAAC
>JAEEGG010010022.1_pt1 | contig 21049 bp, 13 predicted proteins | sample 9134161 | NCBI WGS metagenome assembly JAEEGG01 (sample SAMN16246543, study PRJNA631951) | gut metagenome | biome: gut microbiome; feature: rumen; material: CR-attached | host: Bos | place: Iran: Karaj | collected 2018-10
TTGTCGAAGGCATCGAGCACCGAGACATGCTTGATCTTCCCCAACAGGTCCGAGAACCTTTTCTCCTCCTCCTTCGTGCCCTTGAACCCGGAAGCATCCACAGATGAGGCCACCGAGATGCTGTTGCGGTATGGCGCCACGAAATCCAGAGCGTAGCATTCCAGCGCGTTCTGATTTATCAATTTCCTGTTCCAGACCTGGTCCGGACCGACGATGAAATTGCGGATCCTCGGGTTGACGTTCGTGTACATCTGCTCCCTGTTCGGATACCAGACGTCCCTGCTGTAGCTGGGATAACCGGACTTCAGCAAGGCGGGGTTGGGAAGACGGCCTTTCAAATCGTGATGGCGGGAGTCCAAGAACACTGTTTCGAGGCCCATGTCCTCCAAGAGGTGATACAGCGCATAGTATGACAGGGTGCCCCCATAATTCTTGACCCTCCAAAAACCGATTATGCCCACGTCGTAAAAATGCTCCAACGCATAGAACGTCGCTTTGGAGACGGTATGTCCGCGAGACAGCAAATGATAGTACCTCTCGCAATCGGGGCTCATGGGCTTGGGCCCGTATCTGTTGAAACGCTTGGAGAAGGACAGCGGTATCTCCTTGCAGTAGGCCGCGGACTTCGATATCTGGTCGAAGACCTTCATCCCCTTTTCGGTATTGACGAGGACGACGCTCATTCCTTGGGAGAGGTCGACATCCGTCAGCAGTCTGTCGGCGCTCCAGAGGTCCCCTATGGTCAAGTCTCCTGGCTTAGGCGTATTTGCGAATGAACATTCAGAACAAGCCTGGTTGACGATGATTGCTCTAAGGTAGCTCCTAAAATACGGATCCCCGTTCACAATCTTGCTGGTCCCATCGTCATATGATATCCTCAAGCTCAGCATAGGGAAGTCTACGGATCTAAACTGAATATTCACAATTCTTTTTGAAGAATGTTCACGAAGATATTCACGATAAACGCCTTTAGACGTTTGACCGCCACACAACAAATCGACAGTGAAAAGCCCATCGATGCTTTTCACCTTCCTGCTCAAGTAGTTCTTCAAAGCTTGGACCTGACATGGCAAACCAACAAAAAGGACCTCCTTCCCCTGATTCAACAGTTTGCTGATGTCCGCATAAACGTCGCCCATTTCACTATAGATGTATTTCGACCCATGCATGGACTCGACAATGTCGCGATTACACGTTACTGTGTAAACCACATTCATGTCATTATCGTAAACGACCCCGCTTACATATCCGCCCCGGCTCAACATCCAATCCGCAAGCAAGGAAAAAGCACCGCCTGAACTGCTTTTTCTCACTATTTCGTCTTCCGCCTTCAATGCATAACAATGCGGTTCTTCTATGCTAGAATTCTTATCATTGATCTGAGGACAGACAGCAACGCATTGCTTACAATCGACACATGAATCTGCATCCACAATCGCTCTGACGAATCCCTTATCATCCATTTCCATGGATACGGCATCGTACATGCACACCTCGGCACACGCATTGCAACCGATGCACAGACGATTTGCACCCCTAAGTGCGGATATGACACCGAGCATCAAATAGAGAACACAAATCGTATTAAAAAAAATAACCCAGATTGTTCTGCCCAGAAATTCCTTGCTAGCAGGACGAGGCCGTCCACAGTGTCTTTCGAATGTCTTGACGCAATCTATCACAAGGCGCGGCGAGGGAAGAGGATCCATACCCCGTACCCCTGCTTTCCACATAGTTCTTTCAGGGAGAAAATACTGAGGAAATCAGGAATCGCTTGTTTAACGACAATTGTACAACAGCGTTCACACATCACATTGGGGACAAGATGTTTTATTTAGAATAAGCAGAATGAGAGTATATGGCCCACAACGTTTCCGAGAGCCTGGACGATGCCGAAAAGACGTGCATATCCTGTAGCGCCTGTTTGCACAGATGCTCTCACGAAGCAATTTCATTCGTTTCTACCGATGCGGGCTTCAGCAGAATAGTGATTGATGAAAGCAAATGCACAAATTGTGGAGACTGCACAAAGGTCTGTCCGCAATTGAATCGTCCTAAAGAAGAGACGGCGCCTAAGTGCTATGCCGGTTTAGAAGACAACCGTGACAATGTGTTCCATGCTTTATCAAAATGGATCGTGGAGAACGGTTCGTACGTCTCCGGAGCGCTTGCGGACAAAGATTTGAAAATCAGATATCATGCGACAAACGATTTACAATCCGCGCTTCAAATGACGTTTTCACCCTGCTTCTTTAGTGAAATGGATGGCATATTCGTCGATATTGAATCTCTTCTAGAGTCCGGTTCGAAGGTCTTGTTTATCGGACGCCCGTGTCACGTCCAGGCCATCAAGAATTATATTGGTGAAAATGCAAACCTGTACACGGCGGACATACTATGCGACGGTCAGCCATCACCCTCCATATGCAGCAATTATCTGAGAGAGGTCTCTGGAAATAACACTATTTCCACACTTGAATGCAACTCAGAAGATAAGAGCTCAACATTGAACATCGTGTTCTCCGATGGTTCAAAAAAAGAATCAAACAAGGACCCTTACGTCAGGGCATACAAAAAACATCTTGCAATAGACGGGGCTTGCCAGTCTTGTAATTACTCGGACCATCCCCGGACCGGCGACATAACAATCGGTAGATGCAAGGTACACATCGAATCAGACTCTGAAAACCGGGAGGTAATCATCGTCAACTCCGAAAAGGGAATGCATTTGCTAAATGGCATTATCGATAGCGGCTACCGCATCGAAGAATGCCCGATGCCTTCCACCGCCGATGTCCCGGGTATGAGAAAAGAACGCCCCCTTCATCCTGGGTCAAAAAGAATGAAGGATATGCTTGGGCGCGGACACCCGGTGTCGAAAGCCGCCGATTACTGCCTGGGGCGGAAATACGATGTGGGAATAACTGGATTCTGGCGTGTTGTCAATTACGGAGGAGTCCTGACATACTACGCACTGTACAATATCATTTTAGACATGGGCCTTGAGCCTCTAATGATAGAATCAAGAAAGGAATCAGCCAACCAACCTTTACCCCCGAATCCAAAATTGTACAAGGCTGGATATCCCGACTATAGCATTGCTCCATGGTACCATTCCAAAGAAGAAGAGGAAGAGCTCAATTCCAGGGTTAAAAATTTCGTGGTAGGATCCGATCAGGTATGGAATAGAAAATTCATCAGTCAGAATTCCATAGAATGCTATGCGTTGGATTTCGTACACGAAGACCGCAACAAAGTCTCCATTTCCTCATCTTTCGGAACTGACAAATTTGAAGGCAACGAAAGCGAAAAAGAATCATTCGCCAGACTGTTAAGAAGATTCAATCATGTCTCCGTAAGGGAGGAATCGGCAGTTGAGATATGCAAAGAATTGGGAGTCGAGGCGAGCGTCATCATTGATCCCGTCATGATCTGCGATATGAAACACTATGAAGAGTTGGCAGAAAAATCAAACATGGTCGTTCCCGAACTTTATGTATTCAACTACATGATGCATCCTGGAATTTTCACTGGCATGGAAGCCGTCTATAAAGCTCTTGGATATGGTCCGATTACCATTTCCAATGCAGGCGTGAATGTCAATGAAAGAATACCCTATCCAAGAACAAACATAGGTTCAGTAGAAAACTGGCTGAAATGCATCATGAACTCATCGTTCGTACTGACTGACTCATTCCACGGAACAGTTTTCTCGATTCTTCTCAAAAAGCCTTTTGTCACCTTGATCGGTTCCTGGGGTAATGAATCCGGCGTTGACAGAATGATAACTCTGCTCAAGTGGCTTGGGCTTGAAGACCGTATGTACAGAACACCTCATGATGCGCTCAAATCGGGAGTGCTAAACCGCAATATAGACTACGAATCCATCCATCAAATACTTAACGAACGCCGTAAAGCTTCGATGAACTGGATAAGAAATGCCTTAGAAACGGACCGATTTTCGAATCCGGAGGGCGCAAGCCCACGAACAAATCAGACTAGGCTTTCCATTATCCATTTGATAGAATCTTTACGCTTGGAATCGAGAATATCCCAAACGCCGTCATAATCGATGTCGCTGTTAACTACGTTGGCTTCGATAGCCTCGTCTACGCTCTCGAAATGCCGGCCTTCTAAACCCAACATCGAAAGCAACGTGGCTACTCTGTCTCCATGACTGGCATCCTTTTTCATAATAAACAAAAAAGGTTTCCTGAACAATATGGCCAGAACCAGTGCATGATACGAATCGGTAAGTACGAAAGATGATTTCTTTATCGCCTTGACCCAATTCTCCACCGAGTAAACATCGGTTATTGGATACCCATCATATTTATTGGGGTCCGTCATGGAACTGCACACATTGATTGCACCGAATCCCAAAGCATCGTATATCTTCTCCGCCCCATGAAGACTGTTAGGGCGAATAGCATAACTCAATACAAACCAATTAGGATAATCGGCACGGGATGTTTTTATAAGCTCGTCAAAAACAGTATCATTGCACAAAAAGATAGGATCCAACATGATTTCCGCCTCGATTCCCATTTCCTTGCACACATCACGAGAATTCAAATCCGAAACAGACACCCTGTCGATCTTGCCAATCCTTTCCATCAATTTTAAATGGTCCTCATCATTCCGACGAACTGGGGAACCAAACGTAGACGAAACCGAAATCTTATTCCTCCATATTGGGGCAAAATCCAACGAGTAACACCCTATGCTATTCTGATCCAATAATCTCCTATCCCATATTGGACCGGGCCCTGTAATCAGATTATAGACCTGGCTAACCGCCTCTTGCTGATCCTCCAATGTGCTGCACCATCTTAGCAAGCTGTCAGACGGATACATAGTGTTCAAAAATGTTGGATTACTGGGATAGCCTTCGATGTTGTTTCTATATTCAATCATCAAAACCTCCTTCCCCATGTCTCTGAATAACGAATACAATGCATAATAGGACAATTCTCCACCATAATCGTTATTCCTCCAGAAACCTGTTATACCCACGTCGTATCTCTTGAACAGGGAATAATCTGCAGATCTGACGAACGAAATACCCCTGTTCGTCATGTTATGGAACCTTGGCCTCGATTCATTCAATGGATGTGAAGAAGACATCCAATCCAACGTCTTTAAATAATCAAAAGACACCGGTCTAAAATAAGCCAATTCATCACGGACTCCAGTAAACATCTCCTCGCCTTTCGACGTATTCACCATCACAACATCCAAATCCCCACGGGAATCTTCATAACGAACTAGCCTCCCTTCATCGCGAAAGCATCCCACAGTCAAATCCCCTTGACGAGGGACAGATGCAAATTGACAATCGGAACAGTTTACATCAGTGATGAGCCGCCTCTCATAAGCAGTGATATAAATGTCGTTTGGTGACACCATAACCTTGTCATCGGCAGATTTAGCAACCAATGATCCACCAAAAAGGCCTCCGTTATCAAATAACAGATCAGTCATAGCCAAACTACCGAATGATTCCAGCAAATAGTCACGGTAAGCAGTCTTGGAGGGTTGCCCCCCGCAAGACAAATCCAACGCGTACAAGTGATCGTTTTCACCGACATAATTTCTCAACGCTGCCACGTGACAGGGACATCCCACAAACAGAACGTATTCCCCGGCTTTCAGTTTCTCATCGATGATGCCGTAAATTCCACGCATTTCCCTGCATATGCATTTGAAGTTGCCCATAGATTTTACAATATCCTCGTCATTCGATAACAAATAAACGAAGTCCGAGTTATCATCAAGGACTGTAGCGCATACATGCCCACCACGAGACAACATCCATTTGGCAAACATGGAAACAGGACTTTCCACAGAGTTTTCGATCAGCATCCCTGAAATTACCTTAACGGCATAACAATCCGGAGACCCGGTGCCAACGAGAGGAAGAGTAATTTGCGGACAAACTTCAAGACAACGGTTGCATGATTTGCAAAGGGACGCATCCGATGTCGCACGATAGTAACCTTCACCGTCAAGAATCATCTTTATTGCGCCATTGGAGCAGACATTTTCACACACAAAACATCCAATGCACCCTTTCCCTCTTTTCTCGAGCTCGGCTGTTATACTCATAGTAATCCTACCTACGGCCCCGAATCCTGGCTCCCGAAATCGCAACATGCCCATCTACGCATACATTGGTTATGCTTTGCAAGACCAAGCTCGTGTATCGCATACCTGGCTTCCATACACCTGAGGGCATTCCAATTAAAAATACACTGATACTTAATACATGCCATCTGACAAAGCTTGGGCCCTCGCGAAAGAGGGCCCCCTACTTAACAGATAATCAGATGCTTTTCATGGACTCTAGTTCCTTTTTTGCCCAAGGGACGCCTTTATCAACTGCCTTACTCATCCACATTTTAGCTTTAGCGAGATCTTTCTTAACGCCCCGGCCATCACGATAGCACTTTGATAGCCGGCCCATGGCGCCACCGTCGCCTGAAACTGCAAAAGTAGATGCAATGGAATACATCTCCCTATCCGTGTCAGGTTTTCCCATAGACCAAAGGACATCAAAAAGCTCATTCTTAGCCCACCCCAGATCCTGATTGGAAGCTTTTCTCAACCATTTGGCTGCAACGTCAATATCCTTGTCAACGCCTCTGCCGAAGTGGTACATTCTGCCAATCAGGCCTTGGATTTCTTTTTGACCGCTGCTGGCGGAGGATATTGCAAAATCGAACATCTCCTTGTCGGTTTCTGGGGTATTGATTTTCCAAAGGATGTCTATGTATTCCCATTTGCTCCATTGAGGATTGCCTGCATGAGTCTCTTTCATCAGGTTGGCGGCTTTCCTCAAATCCTTCTCGACACCCTTGCCATCACGATATGCCCGAGCCAATCTGGCTTTAAGCTCCATATTGCCCTTGTCAGATTCAGTTTGTCCATACTCAATCATAGTCTTCAAGGATTCAGGGGTATTGATTTTCCATAAAATATCATAATACTCCCATTTGGCCCATGGGCAACCCATTTCAGCAGATTTGCACATCCATTTGGATGCCGCATCTAGATTCTTAGGGACCCCTCTGCCCTCCCTATATGCCCTTCCGATGCGACCCATCATTAAGGCATCCCCTTCGCTGGCGCATTCATAAGCTAGATTTATCATCTCTAACGTCGAGTCTGGAGTGTTGATTTTCCACAGTAGATCAAATAACTCATTTTTTGCCCAACCTAAGCCGTTGTCCGATGCCTTCCTCATCCATTCAACAGCCAAATCTGCATCAGCATTGCCGTCTTTCCTGTCACGGTATATTCTCGCTATCCTGCCTTGAATCTCCGATTTCATTAAATGATCATTCGATAAATCGACGACGTCTGACATTTCATGTATCAAATCATCTATTTCTTCGGCAATCGAGAGAGATTTATACTTCTCCTCGAAGCGCCTGATGGTGTTGGTCCTGGACAGGGCATTCCTAGATCTTATCTGGTCAAACAGGCAGGTGAGTTCGATATTCATCCTATCCATTTTTCTTAACCAGTCTTTATCACCTGATGTTATTAATTCCACACATTTATTGGCATAATCATACCACTCTTGAACATAATTTACATGATTAAAACCAAAATGATGATAACTATCGCAAATGACATTCGCAGGCGTCCGAATATAATAGCAATCAAGACGATTCATGAATTTCAAAAAATAATCATCCATCTGACGGCATCTTTCTTCTACACCACTGTCTTGAACAAGAGATACATTACCTTCTTTATCTAGATGCCATAGGGCCTCTTTGATTTCCAAAAGAATGATGTTCTCTCCATAACGTTCTTTTAAAAAATTACAAAACAAATCGATGTAGTTCTCGGAATCAGGAACATCGTCGTATGACACCATCTTTAAAGATTCCATTTCCAGATTCTTTGCTGATATAGAACGCTCGATTGATTTGCGGTCAACCAGATCACCAGAATAATAATGAGTCTCGCCACCAAAAGACGCTTCCCACAATCCTTTAGGTATAGAGCAAACATCAATGACAATCCACTCAGCGTTTGATTCTTTTAAACCTGTCAAGGCTGTACGATTGATGTCTGCAGCAGCCGTCATCCTGCCATGACCAGTTTTCATATTCAGATCATCCGGAGACACGGGGTTTATTCTAAAAATATCAGAATCATCGAACAACGGCAGAAAAGACAACTGATAACTCTTTCCAACCTCAAATTTTTCATTAGAGATAAAACCGAAGATGTCTCTGGCAGTACACGCGCCGAAGACATCGATTAATACTTTCTTCCTGTCAGACATCTGATCGCTCTCCCCTGTAATTATAGAGACAAGAAACAGTTATAAAACCATGTTTGCACGCCGGAACGCTATTGCTTGACATGTCACCAGAACTCCAAAGACTCCTTGAGCCAGCGCATCGAATCCTTGCGATACTCGTCCAATCTCTTGCCAACCTTGTCGAAATCTATGGGTTTGGACAATATCCCGGAATCGATGGCCTCGTCAGAAGTCCTGAAGAACCTGTCCTCCAGACCGAACATCCCCAAGAGAGACGTGAAGCGGTCGATGCCGGTCTCCTCCGACATGCTTCCGTACACGGCTATGAACGGCTTCCTCAAGACGATGGCCAAGGCCACCGCATGGAACGAATCGGTGAGAAGATACTCGCATTTGATTAGGGCGGCAAGCCAGTTCTCGACCGTCCCCGCATTCATCATGAGATACGGATGCTCCTTGCAAAGGTCTATGTCGGGTCCGGCGATGCTGATGACCTCTACTCCGAGCTCCTCGTACAACCTGAACGGATTCAGGTGGGAACCTACGTGCCTGACGAAGCAAAGGGCGAACCTGTCCGGATACTTCATTGTGGATCTCTTCAAAAGATCCATATAATGTCTTTGGTCGCACAACATGACCGGGTCCAGGACGTGCTTGGCCTTTATCCCGAACTGGGCACAGATGTCCACTCCGGACGACTCGCGCACGGATACATGGGCGATGCGCCTCATGAGACGGACGTGCTCTTCCTTCTCCTCCGTGTCGACGACGTACTTGGAACTCCCGAACGACGAGGAATACGCCACGGTATTGCGCCATGGCTCAGAGAAATCCAAGGTGTAGCAGCCGACTATGTTATGGTTGATGAGGGCAGGGTTCCAGACCTGGTCCGACCCCACCATTATCGCATAGACCTTGTCGTTGATCTCCCTCTGCTTCTCCGTATCGGTATACCAGGGGGCGATGTCGAACCAAGGGTACTTGGTTTCCAGACGTGACGGCCCGAGGGGAGCGCCCCCCTGCGCTTCGGGATTGCAGGCCTCGATGAGGACGGTCTCCAAGCCCAGATCCGACAACACCTTGTACAAAGCATAGTATGTCAGGTCGCCGCCGTAGTTCGGGACGCGCCAGAATCCGGTGAGCCCGACATCATGCAAGCCCTGAAGGCAGTACTTCACGGACTTGGACACGGAATGCCCGCGCCTCAGCATATGATAGAACCTCGGAACCATCGGATTCCTTTCACGGTCCGGATTGAAATCCTTCGAACGCTTGAAAAACCCGAGATCGACCTTTTTGAAAAACGCGGAATTGCCCCGTAGGGCGTCTAGCATCTCCCTGCCCTTCCCTCCGTTGTTTACAAGGACGCTGTTGACCCCTACGCGCCAGTCGAGTCCGCGGAAAAGCCTCCCGCAGTCATGGAAATCCCCCAAGGTCACATCGCCTGGCCTAGGGAAGGAGGCGAAGAGGCAGTCGATGCAGGCAGCATCCTTGGACAGGTTGCAATCAAGGGCGGCGCGATACGGGTCGTCGTCTATGACCTTGCTCCTGTGCTCCGCGCCGTCCATGAATTCCACCCCTACGGCGCCGGCAGGCATGCGTTTGTCATCGAAGGACAGGCCTGCAACCCTCTTTCCTCTGGAGACCTCTTCCAGATATTTACTGTACACCCTCTTCGAAGGGACCCCGGAGCATAAGACGTCGACGGTGTACAATCTCTCCTGGGGGCCGACGAATTTCTTCAAGGCGGCCACGTGGCAGGGAAGGCCGGAGAACAGCACCGTCTTCCCTGCACGCAGGAGGACCGCCACTTCGTTATATGCTCCGCGCATGTCGCTGCAGGCAAGCTTGGCCCCGCGCATCCGCTCGACCATCTTCAACTTACGGGTGGTCTTGTAGACGACGTCCATGTCCTTGCCGTACATGGCCCCGCATACGTACCCCCCCTTGGACAAGACCCACTTGGCCAATGTGAAGAACGCGCCTCCGGACGAACTCATATCCAAGGAGGCATCGTCGGACTTGTACGCATAGCACTCCGGCTCCGATGCGTTCGCGGAAGCATGCCCCAGCTGGGGACATGCCCTGACGCACCTGCCGCAATCTATGCATTTGCCGGCATCCACGGCACACCTGAAAAAGCCTGCGTCGTCCGAATGGACGGAGACGGCTTTGTTGGGACAGACGCTCTCGCATGCGAAACAGCCCAAGCAATACCTCTCGGCATCATGGAGTCTGGAAAGAACGTGGACCATGCTGGAATACCTCCCCTGCTAGCTTACCGTTTACGAAAGAGCCGAACGACCCCGACTGCTCCTGATCAGATCTCCAACGAACCTTTCAACCATTCCAGACACTCCGCACGGAAACTCGACAGCTTCTCCTCGACGGCGTCGTAATCGATCTCCTTCTTGGGCGCCCCCGCCTTGATGGCGTCCTCGGTGGTCTTGAAAAGACGGTCCTCCAGACCGAGGACGCTCAGCAAGGAGGACATCCTTCCGCGGCCGTTGGCCTCGGCCATGCGCCCGTATACCGATATGAACGGCTTCTTGAAATAAATGGCAACGGCGGTGCAATGGTATGAATCCGTCAGGACGAAATCCGAAAGGTAGATGGCCTTCAGCCAGTTCTCGACGTTGCCAACATTGAACAACGGATAATCTACGGCCTTGTTGTAATCGAGCTCAGGCCCTCCGATGCTGATCGCCTGCATGCCCAGATGCCTGGACATGGCCATCGGGTCCATGTGGACGTTGATATGCCTCACGAAGGCGACCATGTACTTTCTCGGAAAACCCATCGTGGCACGGTCTATGAGAGCCATGTAATGCCTCTGGTCGCACAACATGACCGGATCCAGGACATGCTTGGCCTCTACCCCGAATTCGGCGCAGATGTCGACTCCCGACAACTCGCGAACGGACACATGCCTTATCTTCTTGATGAGCTCGATATGCTCCGCCTTACCCGGGGAATCGTCCTCATAGGTCAAGCTTCCGAACGACGGCGCATATGCCACGGTGTTGCGCCAAGGCTGCGCGAAATCCAAAGTGTACGTCTTCAATCCTTCTGGGCTCAGAAGCCTCGGATTCCACACCTGGTCGGAGCCGACGAGTATGTTCTTCACGCGGAGGTTGACCTCCTTCTGCCTCTCCTTGTTCGGATACCACGGGGCCCTGCTGAACTCCGGATACTTCGTGATCATCCTTGAAGGGCCCGTGACTGTGCCGGTGGCGGCAGGGTTGCAGGACTCGACCATCAAGGGCTCCAGCCCCATGTCCGACAAGACGTTGTATAAAGCGTAATACGACAGGTCGCCGCCATAATTCAACACGCGCCAGAACCCGGTCACGGCGACATCGTACTTGGAGTTGAGGACGAGGTCCAGAGCCTTGGACACGGAATAGCCGCGACCCAACAGATAATAGAACCTCTCGGAGCCTGGATTGCCCGAACGGACCTCGTTGAACCGGTTGAAGCGCTTCGCGAACGACAAAGGGATCTCGCGAAGAAAGGATGCCTTCTCGGACAAGACCTTGAAAAGGCCCTCCCCGCGATCGTTGTTCACCGTCACGCAGCTGATTCCATAGGGGGCATCGACGTCGAACAGGATCTTGTCATACTGCCACAGGTCCCCTATGGTCAGGTCGCCTACCCTCGGCGTGGGGGCGTAGACGCAGTTGAGGCACGCTTCGCTCTTGAACAGGTTCCTGAGGAAGCCTTGGAAGTACGGGTCCTTGAAAACGGTCTTCCTGGTCCCGTCTTCGTAATCGACCACCAGGGTGCCGTATGGCAGGTCGCTTTCGCGGAACGAAAGGTTCACGACCTTCTTCTCTGCAGACAGCTCGTCCAGATACCTCCTGTATATGCCCTTGGCGGGAAGCCCGGCGCACAGAAGATCCACCGTGTACAAGTTGGATTGATCCTTCACAAACAGCTTGACGGCGGCCACTTGGCAGGGGCATCCGACGAAAAGCACCTCGTCCCCCGACTTCAGGGCCTTGTCCACCTGTTCATAGACGTCTACCATCTCACTGAAGACGTATTTGGACTTCCTCATCCTCTCTACGACTTCCCTGTCCTTGGTCATGACGTAGCGCGCGTCCATATCCTCGTCGTAGACCACCCCGCACACGTATCCGCCGCGCGACAGCATCCAGTCCGCCAGAACTTTGAACGCCCCGCCGGAGCTGCTGGCCTCGACCGTGGCATCGTCCGCCATGAAAGCATAGCAGCGGGGGTCCGGGTCGTTGGACCTGTCGGTTCTGATCTGAGGGCACTTGTCGACGCACAGGCCGCAATCCACGCACGCGCTGCTGTCGACGAAGGAACTGCAAAGGCCGCGGTCATCTGTACCCATGCCAATGGCGCCTTGCGGGCATGCGTTGCAACAGGCAAAACAACCGCAGCAGCTCTTTCCGGCCTTACGGAGCTCGGATACCACGTCCGACATGCACCAGTATCTTCCAAAGCGTAGATAAAGGTATGCGGAAGCCAGTCAAAGTGAAAAACGGCAAGGGATTTGATAAAAGGTTTGGGAGGGGGTCATCCCCCTCCGGAAGGCGTGAACTCGGTTATGTCGACCTCTTCGGTCTCCTTCCTGATGTCCTCGACGGACTTCATGCCTCCCTCGTAGGAGGAGCGCTCCTTGAAGGAGACCTCGATGTACTCCGAAGGGTCGGCCGGAACCAGGTTGGACGACTCGTAGTAGAGATCGGTGAAGTCCAGCCTGACCCAGACCTTGCCGTCCCTCTCACGGATGTCCGTGACCTTCCCGACCGTCGCGGTCGGCACGTACTTCTGCAAGTCCCCTATCTTCAAGTCTATCATCCTTTGATGACGGCGCTTCTCTCACCGGCGGGCTGGAACTCCCTGAGGGCTCCGCGTCCGATCTCCTTGGTGACGTTGGCGAAGTCGAAGACCAGCGAGGGGTCTGCGAACGCGACTCTCACGAAGGGGTTGGCGGTGAAGGCGTCTCCGCGTGCGACGTGGGCGGCCTTGGGGATACCGGTGTATCCGGACAGGTGTCCGACGTTCATGGCGTAGTTGGGGTAGTTGGGTCCACGGACCTCCATGGGGAGACCCTCGTCGGACCTGTAGGCGAAGGAGTTCGCGGAACCGCACTGGTCCTGCAGGTCGAATCCGTAGAATCCGAGCCTTCCGGTCCTCTCTTTGTGCTGGAGCATGGAGAGATACCAGCAGTTCAGTCCGACATCGGCGACTCCGGTGGCCATGGCCCCGGCGATACCGGTGGAGGCGGCGGCGACGGTGGCCCTCTGGGATCCTCCGAAGTGGGTCTCCATGACGGCGGGGTACCTCTCGTACATCTCGAGAGCGTAGGAGTTGATGTCGTCTCCGAGTTTCATGACCTCCTCCATGTTCTTGGGGTCGAGCTTGCAGAAGCCTCCGTACCTGTCTTTGATCTGGTCGATGGCGTAGTAGACGTAGTCCTCGAGGATGTTGTCGGTGTAGGCCGCGGTGGCGTACTGGGTGAATCCGACTCCTCCGGACATGTATCCGCCGAGGTAGATCTGGTCGAAGACGGCTGCTCCGAGGGCGACTGCCTCGAGGGCGGCGCGTCCGGGGTCCTTGTCGTAGACACGGTCGGACTGAGCGATGTCGGCCATGTATCCGAAGGGTATTCCACCGGGCTCGTTGGGTCCCCTGGCACGCCTGGCGGGCATCATGGTTCCCATGGAGAGGGACTGGTGCTTGGCGGAGTAGGCGAAGTCCGCGATGGCGGCCTCTCCGGCGGCGAGCTTGTAGGCGGAGATGAAAGCCATGGAGATCTGCATGGCGGCGTGCCTGGAAACGGTGGCACCGTCCATGAGCCTTCCGACGATGGTGGGCACGCGGACAGCCTGCATGAGGGTCTTGCCGATGGCTTTCTTCAGCTGCTTGGCCTGGTCCTTGGGGAACAGCTTGTTGATGTCGATGACGAACCTGGAGTCGATCTCGTCGATGAGCTCGTCGTCTCCGGAGAAGACTTTGACGTAGGAGTCGTAGACGAGGGCGGGGTTGACCTCGGCCATGTGCTCCTGAACGACTGCTCCACCGGGCATGGTGTGGTTGACGGTCTCGAGATACTGGTTGATGGTCTCGGGGGTAACCTCTTTTCCGAGCCTTCTCTCGATGGTCTGGTGAGGGGAGTCGAGACCGACGAGGATGGTCCTCCTGATGTCGTCCCAGGCCTGCTGGATAGCGGTGTTGTTGACGCAGTGCAGGTCGTCCGCCTCAGCGTAGATGTCGGTGTGGGACAGCTGGTAGGGCATCCAGCTCCTCTGTCCGAGAGGAACTCCGATGTCCTCGTTCATCATGGGGATTCCACGCTTCTTCGCGATCTTCATCGCGGCATCCTGGAACTCGACTTTCGACTTGGACTGTTTCCATCCACCATAGCAGTAGTACTTGGTGGACATGTCAGTGGGCTCTTCTTTGAACTTCTTCTTGCATGCTTCCATGAACAGCTTCTCTTTTCCTGCCATGGTAATCACTCTCCCTTAACCTTCCAGGGCTGGTATCCGCCGAGGGTCCTCAGCTTGTGGATCCTGAGTCCGTATTCGGTGACCTCTTTGTCATCTCTCATGTCGACGCCGTCGGCTCTGAAGATGGTGGTCCTCTTCTTCAGGTCAGCCATTGCTGCGGGCTTTCCGACAGAGATTCTCCTGTCGAGAGGAATGGCGACCTGGTCTTTGACGTAGACGACCTCTTTCTTCTGAGCGTCCCAGACGTACCTCTGCCATCCGTCGAACATAAGTCCGTTCTCGTCGAGACGGCATGCGTGTCCGTGGACGGTCGCTCCCCTGATTCCGGTGAGGGCGGGGTCGAAGGTCTCGTTGTCGATCATCTCTTTGGCCATGCGCTCGAGGTCTCTCTCACGGACCTCGATGATCTGCCTTCCGGAAAGGGTTCCGGTGTCGATTCCCCTGTACCTGGAGAGGTACATCCAAGCCCTCTGGTAGGGCGAGATGGGAGCGAAGTAGACGGAGTCGGTGAACTGGATGTACCTGACACGGTCTCCGTGTTTTGCTCCCTCGATGGGGGTGACGAGTTTCCTGATAGGACAGTCGGGCTCTTTTCCCTCCTCTATTGGGGGGTGGATGGACTTGTAGTCCTCTCCGGGGTTCCTGTGTCCCATGATCCTTACGACGTCGTCGAGAGGAACGTCGCGAAGCTTCTTGAGCTTGACCTTGGGATCCATGTATCTCCTCCTGTTTTTAGCAGGGGTGGTCTCTCCAGGGTAAAACTGTCTCTTGTATGCCATATTTATGCACTCCTATAATCATGAAGCGTGGGCCTGTATTTCGAGTACCTACCTACCTGAAGGCTGTATCCATGCTCGATGTGCTCGTTGCATGCAGCCTTTATCTGATCCAACCTGGCCTCGAGGATCTCTTCGTCCTCGACATCGAGCTCGATGTAGAAGCCTCCGACAAGATAGCGGAGTTCGACTTCCTGACCGCCGACGTGGATGATCCTCCTCTCGGAGTGATTGTTGTCGAGCCCCTTTCCAGGACCGTTGTTGATAGTCTTGGGGAGGCTCTCTCCAGTCATGTTGATCTGCCTGATGTCAGGAATGACGTCGAGGGCGTTCAACAGCTTCTCGGTGGTCTCCGCGCTCAGAAGGCGGTTGGTGATGATCTGGACTTCGGGAAGAGGCTTCCCAGCGTAGTCCGCGGTTGGCTTAGCAGGTGCTGACATTCACAGAGCCTCACAGTTTCTTTTTCACCTTCTTAGCCTCTGCGGCGACGAACTGCATGGGCTTGCTGAATGCCTCCATGTCTCCGAAGACCTCTTTGAAGAGTCCGGAAGTGGCCTCGGCAGAGAAGGTCTGGGTTCCACCATCCAGACAGTTTCCTGCGGTGACGGCGGGGATCAGAACTCCCTTGGCGTGCCTGGTAACGACGTGGTTTCCGTGGAACAGACCGGGTCCTCCTCCTCCATAGATGGAGTGAGAGAAGAACGACATTCCGACTCCAACTCCCTCGGACCTTCCGTAGTCGGCTCCGGGGAGACCGGACTCGTGCTCGAGCAGGTCGTTGTAGTACAGGATGGTTCCAGGAACTCCCTGTGCGGCCCTGGCGGCTCCGACGTTGACCATGACGGCGGCGACCATTCCAGCGGATGCGTAGGCGTTCCACTTGGGGAGGTCGTCGGTGGTGTAGACCTTGTATCCGGAGGGGAGGGTCTTCTTCACATGGATGACTCCGTCGGCGATGGCCCTTTCCATCAGGGACTCGACGACAGTACCGACAGTTCCGGTCTTTCCGTTCTTTTTGACGAGCGAGTAGACGAGGTTGTTCGCGTTGAGTCCCTCGTAAGCGAGAGCAAGGAGTGCACCCCTCTCGAAGTTTCCTACTGCGTCTCCCATCTCGAAGGATCCGCACTGCTCGTAGATGGCGGAAAGGGCGACACCCTGCATCGCGTTCCTGTTGACCAGGGCGACGACGTGGTTGGCCATGATGTTCCTGAGAGCGAATCCAGCTCCCTCGTTGTTCTGAGGAACCTCGAGGATGGATTTGACGTTGGCGCCCTGGAACGTGATGGTCTGGGGGTATCTTCCCCAAACCGCGGCTTTGACCATGTTGGCTTTGTACATGGGGACATCGAAGAGGTCGATGATTGCCTCGGTGGTGGCTGCAGCGGTAACGGTGAATCCGGTGGTGTACTCGACACCAGCGTTCATTCTCTCCTCAGGCACGACGACGATGATGTTGGATCCCTTGACTTTGACAATGGTTCCGTCTCCGTCGTATACCTGGACTTTCTCTTTGATGGCTGCTGCGATCTTGTCGGCAGATTTGACGATGGGCAGGTCGAGTTCCTTTCCCTGGATGATGACTCCACCGCCGGTCATAGAACCGGTTTTGAGAGCCTTCTCGATTCCGCCCAAGCTGACCGCGACGGTCCTCTTGGTGAGGGACACGATCTCTTTGATCGCATTGTTGCGCAACGGACTGATGGCTTCCAGCGGAACGTCTTTAGCAATGCGCTTTCCGTTGTCGTCATACAAGTCGATTACGTCCTCGTATTTTGGCATTTCATACCTCCTTTTTCAATAAATTTCTGCGGAATTTCTCTCGAAACCCCACATACCCCTTGCAAGCGGGATAAACGCGTCACTACATATAAAACCATACCAAAAACCCCCATTCAAACGATTTTTCTCGATTTGGTGGCGGTTTGGCGAGGAAAGAAAATACCACTTTCCATGTTTAAGTGAACATAATTAATATTTAATGATTTGCTTGGATGAATACGCCTACACAAAGAAGGCCTTGTGCAGGCATAAATGGTAATAATAAGAGGTTTGTGAGTAGCAAAGCTCAGTCGCGCTTCGCTTTGGTCATCACGCCGGACGAGTACTTCTTGAGGTGCTCGATGTAGCCGGGGATCAGATCGTACGGGATTCCGCAGGCGAGCTCGTCGGCGGCCATGTCGGTCTTCTTCCTGCACCCGAAGCATCCAAGGGACACGTTGGGGGCTCCGGTGGCCATCGGCACGGAGGTGACGTCCTCGCAGGCGCACTGGAACGGAGAGGTGCTGAAAGCCATGCGGCCTCCGCCGTTGGACGTGGAGAGCGGGACGATCCAATAGACCCTCTCGGGTATATCGACGATTGCGACGACATCAGGAACGAAATCGGCGTCCTTCAGAGGGCAGACGACCTCTCCCTTGGTCTTGGGCATCGAGACGCGCTTGGCGATCATCTCGGCGGTGGCGTCCTGGGTGTCGTGGATGCCGATTCCGAAGTGGAACTCCCCGGATGCGACCTTCTCGGGAGTCTCGTTCATTCCGAGAGCGGACGAACCGACCTTGCATCCCTGCATCTCGAGAGGCATCAGGAGGCACTCCCCGCGCTTGGCGGCGAAGATGGCCTGGCAGTGGCTCAGCTGCTTGTCGGGGGCGGAATATCCTGCAGGGAACTCCTCGTTCTCCCTGATCAGCCTGATGGCGACCGGCTCTCCCCTCAGTTTGAGAGAATCCTTCATCACAGACGCGTATTCTTTGTTGCGTTCAAGAATCTCGGACATGAGAGGGATATCCACGAATCGTATGATTAAAAAGTGACTCCCGAAGAAGCATGTTTCATACGTGTTAACAGACACGTGGCGGCTGGCAAAAATCAAAGAAAAAAGAATGGAAGGGTGTTCCCCCGAAGGGGAACTTGAAAGGAATCACTCGCCCTTGACGGTCTTGGAGAAGATCTTCATGTTCTCGTCGGGGGTAGCGACTGCGATACCGCATCCGGAGGACAGAACATCGAATCCAGCGTCCATGGACTTCTTGACTCCCTCGACGACGTCAGCGGGGGTTCCCTGGAAGAGGGGCCTGACGGATCCGACGTTTCCGACGAGGACGGTCTTGGAGCCGACCATCTCGACTGCCTTGTAGGGGTCGACTTTCTCCTCGATGGAGATTCCGGTGGTCTTGGCGTTGACCATGTGGTCGAGGATCTGGGTGGTGTCTCCGCAGATGTGGAGAACGGTGTATCCGTCCTGCCTGGGGGCAAGGGACTCGCGGACGTACTGTCCAGAGGCCTGGTCGAACATGTCGGGTGCAAGCATATCGACGGACGCGGAAGGCTCCGAGCACTGAACGACATCTGCTCCAGCGTCGAGGAGAGCGTTGGTGTACGCTTTGACGATGGGGTTGACGGCTGCGACCCACTTTGCGACCTGGTCGGGGTCCATCATCATTCCGAAGACGATGCTCTCAGCGGAGACGAGGTTTCCGGTGAGGGTGAAAGGTCCGGTGTTTCCAGCGACGATAGCGTAGTTCTCGCCGTGGGACTTCTTGAGGAGGCCCATTGCTTTGATTGCCTCTGCAGGCCTTCCGCCCTGGAGGAACTCCTCGGGGGACATGAGGACAGCTGCGGGGTCGTCGTACTCGCCAGTCATGGGGTCGAATTTGAAGGGGTGCTTCTTGACCATGGGGTTGGCGTCTCTCTTGTCGACAGCGACAGTGGCTCCGAGCCTCTCGGTCTCTGCGGTAAGGCAGAAAGGTGCCCTAACGCACTCGAATCCGTCGTAGTCAGCCTGAGCTGCACCGAGCTTAGCCATGAGCTCAGCGTTCTTGTGGGCCTCAGGCCAAGCGGCGCCGCAGGCATCCATCTGAGCGAGGGTCGCGGACTGGGTGAAGATCGCCGCGGGGGGCCTGTCCAGAGATTCCTTTTTCATTGCTGCAAGTACTCTTTCTCTAGGAGTCATCGACATGTAACTTTCTCCTAATTCGTGGAATGGCTTACTGTTATTTAAGAGATAGACCCTCTGTATGACATGAAAATGCACAATCTTCAACAAAGTTACCGATGTGCATACTTATGTGGCCAATAACGTTCTACCGTGGGTAGATAGCGAACACACCATTGGATTATGCATCCTATTCACATGCTGATGTCCGAGAGGGTGTTGAGGGTCCCGAGCCTGATCACGCCCATGTCCGTCACTCCGTAGATGTCGGCGTTGGCGAAATCGGAGCTCTTGAGGGCGGGCGCCATGACGCACTTCTCGTCGAGGACCAGATCGTTCCCCGAAGCGAACGGGCTGAACGGGGGAAGGACGATCACCCCCTCCGCCTTGGCATGGACGAAGCATTGGATCTTCAGGCTTCCGCCGACCGCGCCGGGTATCCTCACCGACGGGTGCTCATGCCCTATGATGACCGGCCTCACGCCGGAATCCACATGGCCGTGCTCCAGCCTGAAGCCCATTATATCGATGCAGTCCACCGCCATTATCCCCATGTCGGCGATGATGTTCTGGAGATAGTTGTCGTGGTTCCCCTTGATCGGAACGACCTCGGCCGCCTCGCTCAGGAGATTGAAGATCTTTTTCACCTCGTTCTTCTCCTCCCAGCCGGAACGCTTGAAGTCGTGCTTTATGTCGCCGAGAAGAACGACGCGCTGGGGCTCGTACCTGCAGAGGATGTCGTTCAGTGATTCGCGTATGGAATCGGTGTTGATCCTCGGGAGGTAGACGCCCTCGTTCTCCAGGGCGCGCTCGTATCCCAGATGGAGGTCTCCCATGACCACCGTCGGACCTTCGTCCATCACCAGGCATCTGTCCGATGTGACGCGAACACCTGGCAGGATCTCGATGGACCTCATGAATCTGGCAACGCGAATCACGTTAAATTTGTTTATGATGTAACGATTCGGACCGCCCTCCGCATCGGAGAGGACTCACCAGCCATCCGGTATCTTGCTATCTACAATACTCAAATATAGGGGGATCTCGGAGATCGGCTCGGAATAGTCTATCTCTGCCGGAACCGACGACAGCGTCTCTCTGGCCCTGTCGGCGGACTTCCCGTCGAACGCTACGAAGAGAGGCACCACGCGGATATGAGAGAACCCCGCGTCCAATATCGCTCTGGCTGCATCCTCTACGGAACGCCCATGGTGACAGTAGCCGCATTCCACGGTCCAGCCCTTTTCCCTCAGAGCATCAGCGTAATACTCGGAGGTCTTGGCGCAGGTGGAATGGGTTGAGCCGCGGGCCAGAAGGAGGATCGCGGTGCCTCCCTCGGGGCGTCCTTCCCTCTCTGCCAGTGCGGAAGCCATGCCGGGATCCTGTCCCAGAGCCGTCGCGAAACGGGTGGCGACGTCCTTCCCGTCTATGATCGTCCAGGAGCCGCAGTTGTCCGGAAGACGCATGGCCTTGGGCATGAGCCAGACCGTCTTCTTCCCTTCGGATATGGCCAACGGGACGATGGCGTAGGTGTCGACTCCGGCCGCGTTCATCTGCAGCATGACTTCTTCGGACC
>JAEEGG010010023.1_pt1 | contig 21048 bp, 13 predicted proteins | sample 9134161 | NCBI WGS metagenome assembly JAEEGG01 (sample SAMN16246543, study PRJNA631951) | gut metagenome | biome: gut microbiome; feature: rumen; material: CR-attached | host: Bos | place: Iran: Karaj | collected 2018-10
TCAACTTTTTTATTATCTGCATCTTGTGGGTAGACAACAGAACCGAATTGTTTGCGGTCTTTTGGCGTAAAGAATTTTCTTTTAATACTGAAGATTCCAATTTTAAAATTCAGGGAAGAAGCATATTTAATGTCGGTGCTGTTTACATAATGTTCAACAAAGGCTTTCGTTTTTTCAAACTCTTCTTCTGAGACCTTTAAGCCATAAGTAATCTGCTCTGATTTTTCAGGGTCGCAGTTTTTCATGTACTTATTATTCTGAGGCAGGGCACATTCTTCTTCGGCCAGCTGATATTCTCCACCAAGCGTGAGTCCATAGTAATTATCATCGAGAGAAAAATTAATTGCGGCATGACTTAAATCTGGAACATCTTCGGTCTTGGTAATGCTTAATCCGCCTTTTAAAAGATTTGCAATATAAAGCGGATTTTTATAAGCAGGATTATAAAGGCGGAAGAAGATGTATTTATAAGGACCTTCGACTTCCGGGAAAGAAACCTCGTGGGCTACAATAAAATGAGAGTCGGCAGGAGCGTCGGGTTCTATAGATTCACGCGCGAGGGAGCGAGTGGTTTTACAACCCTGTAAAAGTAAGAGTGAGAGTAAAAGTAAAACTAGAGAAAAGCGGGGAAGATTAAAATGCCTAGACATTTATTTCCAGCTTTTTGCCGGTTGGCTGATACTGGTAATAACGTACGCCGGCTGCATTCATTAATCTTTTTGAAGCTTCTACGGAAGGAGTTCCATCATATTTATTATCAGCAAAAACAACAGTTTTAATTCCGCTCTGAATGATAGCCTTTGCACATTCATTACAAGGAAAAAGAGTAACATAGATTTTGCAGTTTTCGAGAGAACCGCCGCGGTAGTTTAAAATAGCATTCAATTCGCTGTGGGTTACATAAGCGTATTTTGTTTCAAGAGTGTCGCCTTCGCGGGCCCAGGGAAAATCATCGTCTGAACAGCCGCGAGGAAATCCGTTGTAACCCATAGAAAGTATTTTATTATTTTCGTCTACGATGCATGCACCAACCTGCGAATTTGGATCTTTTGAACGGAAGCTTGCAAGCTTTGCAACTCCCATAAAGTATTCATCCCAAGAAATATAATCTGAACGTTTTTTAATAATTTGTGCCATAATTTCCCTCTAACAATATTTTATAAAATATTTTCAAAAGTGTCATTATAAATGGAAAATAATCCGGTTGACGGAGCGTCTTTAATTTTGAAGCCTGAGAAAGAAAATTTTCGGCCTTCTTTTCTTGCTTCTGTGGCAGCATATTTGATTGCATCGTAGGTTGCCAGAATTGGACGGTGATACTGCTTTGTCTGGGATTCAGTTCTGATTGCAATATCAATATCTTTAGAAAGTGAGATTTCTGTCATTCGGTCATTGTTACCACCGGTTCCAATTACAATGTCGCCATAGTGAATACCGATTCCAATTTGAATCTGAGGCATACCGCGGCTGGAGAATTCTTCGCGCAGCTCAATCATCTGTTCCTGCATTTCGATTGCACAGTTTAAGGCAGATTCGGCACTATCCGGGAAAATTGCGATAATTCCGTCACCAAGATATTTTTCGATGATTCCGTGATACTTTCTGATAAGAGGGGCAACACGGCGGAGATAAGAATTAAGCATATCGAAAACCTGGATAGGAACAAGCTTTTCTGAGGTAGAAGTAAAGTTTCGGATATCAGCAGAAAGAACCGCCGCTTTAGAAATCTTGTATTCGCCCAGGGTAATTTCTGTAATGTCTTTTTTGCAGAGGAGCTCGAGGAATTCCTTTGGAACAAAGCGGTAGTAAGCCTGGTTGGTTTGATGAAGATAATCGTTGAGTTCAAAAACCTTCATGTAGTTTTTATTCTGAATATAGGCAAGAAGAACAATCTGCAGTAAAGCGAACTGAACAAAGGCTGGAATAAGAAGATGAATATTTTTCATGAAGGAAACGTGATGTATTAAAAGAATATCGCAGGTAGCACCAAGAGCAACAACAAGAAGAGAAATAATGGAAATGGTTGTAATAAAATCGCGTTTCTTGAAAATACTCAAAATAAAAAGCAGGGCATCAAGACCTATTACGGTGTACATATAAACCTGCATGATTGGAACGGCCATATTTGCAAGTCTGATAGGAAGAACAAGGTCGAGAATAAAGAAAACAAAGCTAGGGGCCGCAATAATGATTGCAGGTACCCTGTGGAAAATAAATTTATTAAGAGTGTCTATGTAAAGAGTAAGGAAGCCCGGTATAAAGAAAACGGAAATGTATTCCAGTCTCAGCATTATACTGAAAGGTGTTGAAGGGAAGAGAGCTTTTATAATCGGGAAAGAAGAAGTTGCAATTCTCGATAAAACGGCAAGAATCAGCAGAGACAAATAGAGAGAAGACTTATCTTTTTTCAGAAGAAAATTAATAAGACAGTAAACTGTAATCATTATAAGAATTCCGCTGAAGATGGCGTAGGTTGTCATATTGCGGAAATAATATTTTTTGTAAGCTGCTTCTTCGTAAAGATTAATTGTACCGCGCAGACCGCCTTTACGATAAAAATCATTTGAAACAAGAATTGTAAGAAGCACGGATCCGTTTTCATCGGCGGTAAAAGATGCGGTATCAAAAAACTGTTTAGCTTCTGTGTATTCCCATTCTTCGGCCGGATTACCAGATTGAAAGATCAGAATATTATTTGCAAAAATCGAAAAAGCAGTGTAAGCAAGCTTATAAACCGGGAAAACATAAGTTGTACCAGGATTAAGATTTGTAATCTGAAGGCGATAAGTTCCAGAGCCTCTTCCGGTTTTTGTTATTCGTCTTATTTCATCTGACAAAGGATATTTGTTCCAGTCTGAAGGAGCAGAAACAATTAAATCAGGTTTTGCGCTTTTATCATAAGGAGCAATAAATTTTTCCCAGAAGAAATCCCAGTTTGTATGAATTTCAATATTTGATTTTTTCAGGACATCCGGGTCCTCTATTTTGTAGGTCGAAATATGGGCATTTTCTGCATTAAGCATTGTGAGAAAAAAACAGCTGAAGAGCAGTGCAGTTATAGAAAACTTTTTTGATATTCTCATTACAGACCCTCCTGTGATTTTTTTGCTTTTCGTGATAATTCATAAAGCTGCAGAGGCTTTTCTTTTCCCTTTACATACATAGCTTCAAGCTCTGTCAGCTCTACCTGAATTGTTGATTCCTGAGTAATTTTCTGTTTAAGAATCTGAGAAACAATAATGTTTTTATCCAGCTTTTCGCAAACAGATTCTATGCGGGCTGCTGTGTTTACAGTATCAGAAATTACAGTGTCATCCATACGGTTTTCTTCACCAATGGTTCCAATAATCATTCGTCCATAATGAATACCAATCCAGGAAGTAAGCTTATGTTTTGAGGCCTGCGCGGCATTGAGCCTTTTTGTACAGTCTGTAATTTCAAGAGCGGCACGTACAGCATCAATTTCGGAATTAGGGAAGAGAGCCATAAAACCACCGCTCAGGAATTTACTTACAAAGCCATCATACTTTTTAATGATTGGAGAAACCTGCTTGAGATATTCATTGAAAATTATAAAGTGTTCATCGAGAGAAAGTTCCTGACCAAGACCTTCGATAGAAAGCTTGGAGAACATAATTGTCATTTCGATATTTGAATAATCGCCGAGCTTTGTTTTGATAACAGATTCCTTATTTAAGAGACGAAGAAATTCTTTCGGGACAAAGCGCAGATAAGCTTCATTAAGACGCTGCAATTCATTTGAAGATTTTTCGGTATTCCTGTAAATATCATTTTGAATTGCGGCAAGCATAAGAATCTGAATAATTGCAAAGGTTACCAGGAAGAAAGGGAAGAAAGAAATAGGCATCAGATTTTTCTGTCTTGAATAAATGATGTCTATGATGGCGCCAAGGAAAAGAGTGCTGTAACTTATACTGTTGTAGAGCGCATATTTTTTATGCTTGATAAGATTTGAAATACTGAAGATTACAACATAGCTGGCGATGATTCCCATACCAATCTGCAGATAAGGAACGAGCTTATTTGAATAATAGGCAGGCAGAACAAGAGAACTGATTCCCATAAGCAAATCAGCAATAATAATAAAATGACGGAAATGTTTTTCTTTAAGCCATTTGAAAATAATTACCCGGTCTTGAGAAGGATAGATTTTAAACAGCATCTGAAGAATAGCAATTGGTGCCGCCCACATTACAAGAAATTCAATTCGGATTTTTACTTCTGAACTGAGGTTAGGAAAAATCAATGCGAAGGAACAATATTCGGCAGTACCGATTCTCAATGCGAAAACGATGGATGCAATTCCTAGATAAAAATATTCCCATCTCTTTTTATTAATTAAGAATTGAATCAGATTAAGAAGACCAATAAAGATTAAACAGCCGATTACAAAAGAATTAAAAAGAAGGGTAATGTTGTTTGTTCTTAAAACGCTTTTTTCAGGACCAATAAATACAGAGTCCCAGAGTCCGCCCTTACGATAAAAATAATTTGAAACTAAAAAAACAATTTCGACCTGGCCATTTTTATCCGGATAAAAATTGCAGTAAATAGGTTTAGCCTGAGAGTGTGAAGGATTATAGGCATTCGGCTTTTCATTAAAACCAGGTCGAGTCATAAGAAAAGGATCGCCGGTTTGAGAAATAAGAGTCCGGTTAATATACAGAGCACAGGAGGTACCCGGTGATTCTTTTACAAGTAAAGAATATTTTTGATTTGAATCAAGATTGGTGCAAAGATATCTGTAAGTTCCGTAAGTACAGGGAGTAGAAATACCGAAATGCTTTACTTCGGAATTCCAGTCGCCGGGAACAAGAGACATATAATCAGAAGGAATACCGGAATCAACAAGTGCAAAGGTCTGCTCCGGAGTTTTTTTAATATAAAGCTCCCATTTGTCATCGAGTCGTAAAAGACCGTTATCTGCGGCGGCAGCAAAAAAAGAAGGGAAGAAAAATAATAATAAACTAATTAATAAATACGGGGTGCGTTTTTTTAACAAAATAAAATCTCCGATTTTAAAATTTAAACATTTAATATTTAATTATATGATACTTTTATAAATTTCGATAGTAAAAAAGATTTTATAAAAATTGAGGTTAAATTAATTAAATTTGACAAATGAGAATTAGTTGAGTAGTCTTAAATAACTGATGGAGGAAAAAATGGAAGTAAAGTTTTATTATTGTAAACACTGTGGAAAAATTATTGTTTTAGTAAAGGATTCTGGAGTTCCAACAATTTGCTGTGGCGAAGATATGGTAGAACTGGTTCCAGGTACAACTGATGCGGCTGTAGAAAAGCACGTTCCGGTTGTTGAAGTTTCTGGGAATAAGGTTACTGTAAGTGTTGGCTCAGTAACACATCCTATGCTTCCAGAACACTATATTGAATGGATCCTTCTTGTAACTGATAAGGGAATTCAGAAAAAGCTTTTGAAGCCTGGAGAAGAACCTAAGGCAGAATTTGCTTTGCTGGATGGTGAAAAGGTTCAGGGAGCCTTTGAGTTCTGTAATCTTCACAAATTGTGGAAGTGCTAGGAAATAATGGTGGTTTCGACAGGCTCAACCACCGTTGTTTTATTTTACAGTAAATGACATTGTGACTTCTTCGTTGCCGCAGCAGATGCGGCAGGAATGCTCGCCACGATCTACCGGTAAGGTGAAAATAAAAGGCCGGTTGATTGTGGCGTATTTTTTTTCATCATAAAAAACATCAAGCTGATTTTCTGAGCCGCCGGTTACCTCGAAAGGAATTGCCTGCTTTGAAGCATGAAGGCTGCTGTAGAAAAATAAAGAGTCGGTCTTGGGAGTAAGAATTGTCAGCGGGGCCTGAGAATATTCTATAAGACCTTTAGAGGGATTTGAGCGAAGCCATTGCTGATATTCCGGCGGATAGATAACAGAGATTTCTTCTGAATTATTGAGCTTTGTATGCCAGCTGCAGTCCGCAAGTTCTGTGCCGTCTTTTACATATTCTGAAACCACGGCCTTGCAGTTTGGGCCGGCCTTGAGACCTGAAAGCGAACAGATGCGCTCTTTATGCCAGTTTTCCGGTTCGGGGAAATTCTGGGTTTCGGAAAGAGTTTGGCCGGCCGGCGAGTGGGCCGGCATTTCCAGTTTATCAAGAACATTTTTTGCAACCCAGGCTGGGAGAGAAGAACCGGTTTTACCCATAACAGTATTTCCGGCGAAGTTTCCCATCCATACTCCGATTGTGTAATTTTTTGTTGCGCCCAGGGCAATAATATTCTGATACTGGTTTGAAGTTCCGGTTTTGAAAATAGACGGATATTCTGTCTGGAAGGTCTGAGTGTAGCCGAAGCCTAAAGCACGAGCTCCCTTGTCTGAAAGAATTGAGCAGATGAGGCGGGCTGTATCTTTTGAATAAGGGTAGAGGATTTTTGACTGACGACCGTTAGTTAGTTGATTATTCAATGAATTATTTTGAAGATAAGTGAGAGGCAGAAAGGCTCCGTCTCTGATAAAAACACTGAAGGCTGGAACAAGTTCATAAAGAGAAACTTCTCCAGCACCAAGAGCTAAGCCGAGGTCTGCCTTAAGGCCGCTGTCGTTTTCGCGCAGGGATTCAAAGCCAAGCTCATACAGCTTTTCCAGATAGTTTTTTACACCCACCTTATCAAGAGTACTTACCGCTGGAACATTGAGACTGGAAGCCAGGGCTATGCGCATGCGGACTGGGCCATTAAAACGATTATTAAAGTTTTCCGGAATGTAAAGCTTTTCATTTCCGAATTCTGAAGGTACATCAGCAAGAACAGTAGAAGGCTGAATAAGTCCTTTGTCCAGGGCCAGGGCATATAGGAAAGGCTTCATGGAACTACCCGGCTGGTTTTTTACAAGAACTCCGTCTATCTGGCCGCTGTTCTCGCTGTCGAAGAAATCACCGTTGCCCAGCCAGGTAATAACAGAACCGTCTTCGTTATTCAGCAGGAGAAGAGAGCCGTTTGTTATGCGTGAGCCTCTTGCTTCTTCCAGGGCCTCGAGGAGAAAGCTTTGAGCCATGTCGGAAATTTCAAGGTCGAGACTTGTGTGAAGCTCATAGGGAAGTTTGCTGTCCCCCTGGACTTTTGAAATATAATTTACAAAATGCGGCAGCTTATAGGGATAATTAAAGTAACGGGCTTTAGAGGCTGCATCTTCTGCTTCCTTAGAAAAATAGGCAAAGCGTTTACTGTGTTCAATCGGGTTATAATAGGATGGATTTCTTGGGAGAACGGAGAGAACAAGGATCTGGCCCGAGTCCAGCTGATTGAGTTCGCAGCCGAAATAAGTACGGGCGGCAGAAGTAATTCCATAAGAATTGTTTCCAAAATAAATTGAATTGAGATAAAGCTCGAGAATCTTTTTTTTTGAAAGCTTGGCTTCTATGCGCCAGGCATAAAAGATGTCTTTTATTTTTCGGCGGATTGTATGAGACTTATCCTGATTAACAGCCTTTGCAAGCTGCATGGAAATTGTGGATCCGCCTCGAACAGTTTTACCGGCATTCCTGTTTTGAATAATTGCTCCAGAAATTGAAAGCCAGTCTACGCCGTGGTGAAAATAAAAACGGCGGTCTTCCTGCCGGATAAAGCTTTTTTGTATTTCTTTTGGAATCTTTTTTATGGGAGTAAATTCGCGACGGCCGCCGCCCTTAAGCGCCGTCACCTGAATCAATTCGCCGCGGCGGTCGTAAATCCTGCAGCTGTATTCCTGCGCACAAAATTCCGCCAGCTCCGGAAATGGCACGAGGCGCAGCAGCAGCGGCGGAATAAAGAGAAGTCCGAGAACTATAGAGGCAATGAGAATGGCTTGCCTGGCCCCGCGATTAAATTTCAGACGTCGCACAATTTTACTCAATTATAAAGAGGTAACCGTCGCTGCGTCCAAACACTTCCGGCTCATACATACATTCACCCTGAACAGGCGGAGTAGGATAAACACCGCGGCGAACTGCACGGAAGGTAAAGTCAAAGAAGTATCTTCCCGAATGCATTTCGTCCCAGAAGAACTGGGCTTCGTTGTCGGTAATATTTTTGTGACTTACCCAGCTTCTCCAGCTGCTTGAAGAATTGCTTTGAGCGGCAGAACCATTTGTCACGAGAGTAGAATCAAGAATCTCTGCACCAGAAGGAATAGGAGCTCGTACAGCAACATATTCACGGGTGCGGCTTGTTTCAATGAATACCTTAGCCTTATAGATTTTTCCGCTTTCGAGTTTTACATCATTTGTATCTTTAGTTACATTGATGAGCTCGCCGGTATCAAAATCTGTAATTTCATAAGTAATCTTCAAGCCTTCGTCGCGGGCAGCCTGAGCTTCGTCTGGAAGAGCATACTTCATTTCTACTGTGTAGAAGAGGTAGCCTTCGCCATCCTTTTCGAATACTAGAGGAATTGTCTTATCGCGGGCAAGAGAAGCAACAAACTCATCTTCAAAAGGCAGGCTCAAGGTCTTTGGCTTTGCAGCAACACCCTTGAAAGATTCTTTCATCAGCTGTCTTCCGTTGAGGGAAGCAGTTGCAGTGTAATTTGTTGAATCAAGATTACGCTTCTGGATGTAGGTGTAAATTGATTCAAGCACGGCAGAGGTTGTGATTGTATTCTGCCAGCGGCCCTTAGACTGTTTTTTCAGGAGAGTGTAGATGAGCCGGTCTACCATCTCATCATCAGGATTAACTGTAGCAAAGGCAGAAAGGATTGCCGCGTACTGAACAGTTTCATTCTGATAGCAGAACCAGTAACCGCTCTTTGCTTTTTTAGAAAGTGTAACAGTGCGCTGGTCTGGCTGCAGGTAAGCACGTATCTTTGTGTTGATATTTTTTGCTTTTTCCAGATCCGCTGCTTTGCCGCTGTTTGAGTAAGCTAACGAAAGGTAGGCAGCGGCATCAAGAGTAAGCTGATCAACCTTTGCAAAAAGCTCATCGCGAATACCGTCAAGAGAATTGTCTTTCAGCAGGCTCATTACATAACATGCAAAGGCCTTGTCATAATCATAATAATTTGAGTTTGGATACTTTGTCTTATAGCCCTTGATTGCGGAAGAAACGTAATTAATAAGCTTACGTAAATCAATTGGAATATCCTCAGGCTTATAACCTCGCTGCATTGCAATTGCGTAAACGTAAAGCACCCGCATGCTTACAAAGTCAGAAGAGTGAATTGAGTCAGGCCAGTAGCCGAAGCCGCCATCCCAATGCTGATAGTCCTTCCAGTTTTTAGTCCAGCTCTTTACACATTCTTTGATATTTCCAACTTTATTATCCATACCAAAAATGTCTATGTATTCATCGAAGCAAATCAGTGGCAGTATGCGCGAACTCTGCTGTTCAAGACAACCGTAAGGGTAATCGAAAAGATAATTTACCGAGCTGCCAAGAACTCCAAGGCGGGTAGCATCGAGAGTGAACTTCAAATCACCGCGGCCTTCCTTTGCAAAGCCCGGAATAATCAGGCTTTCTTTTTCTGAAGCAGACTTGTCGCCGGAAACTGTGCCAGTCATTGTCACTGTTTCATAGACGTAGGTTTTTTCAATTCTGATTGGAGAAGTCAGTTTTTCATTAAGCAGATCTGACTTAATAGAGTAAACAAGGTTGACCGTTCCTTCCTGTGAGGCGGCTACATCAAAATAAACTACCGTAGACTGACCCGAAGCAACGTAAACTGTATGAGTACTTTCGCCGTCTACAAAGCCCTTTCCTGGAATTGTCTTGCGGCCTTCCAGCCTGTCCTGCTCGGTGTCTTTTGTTGGAGAAAGAACCTCGAGGCTTACGGTAACCTTCTGGCCGTCCTTGTCCAGGTTGGTGATGAGAACTCCACATTCTGCGGTGTCACGTTCACGGAGACGGCGTGGCTGAACCTGCTGAATGTTTATAGGATTCTGAACCTTTACTTCATCTTCCTGAAGGGCAAACAAATCATCTTTTACACCAAAGGCTGTAATGCGGTAAGTTGTGAGGCTGTCTGGCAATTTAAATGTAACTGTAGCCTCACCGTTTTTGTCTGTAATAAGAACCGGTTCAAAGAAGGCAGTCGGACGGAAATCCTTTCGCTCTTCTTCCTTTTCTTCGTCTTCAGCCAAGGCATCTCCACCTACCAGATTTTTTACGCTGTAGGTAACAGGATCCATGAGGAGTGCGCGGGAGTCGCCACCATAAACGCGTAACGGGAAGTTATTTCTGTTGTAGAAGAAATCAATAGGATTTGGAACATGATAATTGATGAGGTCGAGAACACCGCGGTCTACTGCCATAGCGGTAAGCTCGGCACCGGCATAAGGCTTTCCGCCCTTTGTAGCCTTGAACTTGATTGTGGCAGTATCACCAGGCTTGTAGCTTGGCTTATCACATTCAATTGCAACAGAGAAAGAACGCACGTAAGGATTAACTAACAAAGGTGTTACGCCATAGTAGCCCTTTGGCTTGTCCAGGTCTGGCTCGCCGTATTCGTGTGACGGCTCGCGGTGGCGTTCAGTATAAGAAGAAACCGAAAGGTAAACGACAGGAACATAATTTCCAGCAATAGGAATGTCGAGGACCTCGGCGCCATTTTCAAAATGACGAACCTCTTCTGTAAAGATTCCTTCGCGTTCAACAGTAATCAGGTAATCACCTGCAGGGAGAGGGCTTTCAAGAAGTACGTGAGCTGTTTCTCCCGGATTGTATTGAGACTTATCCGGAGTAAGCTTAAGAGAATTTGAATTGTACTGGTCGAACCAGCTTGAGCCGCTTCCAGTTACATAAAATTCTTTTTTGCTTAAAACCTTGTTACCCTGGCTGTCTTTACCGGTAATTGTAAGAGTATACCAGCCGCTGATTTTTGGAGTAAGCGGAAGAATGCCGTTTACGAGAGGCTTGAGGTCGCCGCTGGCATCTTCAACATCTGAACGTTCATAGCGGGTGTAAATTGTATCATCTACACTTTGCTCGTGAACCATAGTCCATACTTCGTGAGTAAGAGAATACTGCAGTTCAGAAACCTTAAGAGGAACGTCTCCTTCTGCCATAATTTTTCCATCCGGATTTACGAGGATGTAAGGCATTTCTAACTTGTCACCGGCCTTTGCAAAGCCCTTTGTGTTTTTAGCGTTTGCAATTCCAACATAGAATTTTGCCGGGTGAACAAAGATATCATTTTGAGCCGCAATGCGCTGATTTGAAACGTCAGTTACAGCGGATTCTACATGATAAACATAAGGAGCACCGTCTGTGATTTTTTCTGATTCGCAGGAAAGGGAAGCAGATCCGTCTACCCCAAGGGCACCTGTATCATTTGAATAATAAGTTCTGTCCGGATAAACCCCCGTGTAGAAGCTGTAGCCCTTTGCTGCTGGTTCTGAAGTCTTAAAGGTGGTTGCAGATTTATACCAGGAAACTTCGTACTTTGCGCCGCTGAGGGAACCGCCTGCCAGATAATCAGCCGAAAGGCTGGCAGTTAATTTGTCGCCTCCGTAGTAAGAGATTTCTGGAACTGTAATTGAAGATTCAAATTTTACGCGCTCAAAATCTGCAACTGTAAAGCTGATGCTTGCAGCTTCAGAAGAGTTTCCATTTCGTTTGTAAACAAGGTTATAGTAGCCGCGTTCAAGGTCCTCTGGAATTTTGAAGGAACCATAGAAGCCGCCGGAATCAGAAAGAGAGCCCACAATAGGTTCAATGATTTCTTTTGAATTCCACCAGGCACCTTTGGCGGTGATTGTATACCAGCCGCTGTGAGGTGCAAAGCTTCCGAGCAGCTGGTCTCGGTCTATTCCGCGGAAGGTAACCGTTTCGCCCGGCTTGTAGATACCGCGGTCTACGAACATAAAGGTTCGCTGCTGAGGAGTTCTGGCTCTGTCGAGGGAAGCAGTGCTGACACCCTCGCGCCAGGAGTTATGAGAGGAAGGAGCAAAGGCCGCCTTGTCTTTTCCGTTTACAACATAAACAAAGGCGTTACGGTTTTCGCTCTGGATATTATCAATTTCATTATCAGAATAAGTAATTACAGCCAGACCATTTTTATCTGTTTTGCCTTTTGCATAAAGCTTGTCGTAAGTGCTTTCATTGCCATAAACAAATATTTCTTTTGACTCATAGCTTCCGTTTACCCACTTCTGATAATCATTAAGATTATGAACAATGTAAACGTCGGCATTTTCAACTGGCTTTCCGGTAGAAAGACTGCGAACCATTACAACAGCTTTGTTGATAGACATGCGGGCTGTAATTCCCAGATCTGTTACCTGAACAACACCGCTCATTGAGCTCTTGTCTATTTCGTAAATCTCCCGCCAGTGATTATAGGTTTTGTAGCTTGCTGTACTTTCAAAGCGTACAAAGCCGTAACCGTCATCAAGATATGGATCAAGATTAAGCTCCTGGAAATTTCTTTGATTTTTTGTTCCTAAATCCAGGTCAACGTAAACCGATTCATTTTTGTTGAAGCCGTAAATTCCGTTGCCGGCAGGACGGTCGGTTTTCTGCAGGGCGTAATTTCCGGAAAGAAGATTCTGATGTTCAAAAATCATCTTGTGAGGGAACTGAGCTTCGAGCATTGTAGTTCCGTAATTCTGATATCTTACATAAGCCTTTTCTTCCGGAGTTTTAAAATTGTAGCCGGCTCTTGCAGAAGTAAGAGGCTGGCCATATTTATCTTTAAGATTATTACCAAAGCTGATTGTATGACTCTGATTATAGTCAAAAGGCAGATTGCAGATTTTTACAGTGCGGCCGTTTACTACAACATTATCTTCTGTGATTTTTTTACCGCCGTCATAGGTTACGTTTTCAACTAACGACTGTTTGTCTGGAACCTGAGTAAAATAAATTCTTAGAGGCCAGGAATATTTTGAAGAAGAATAGTCGGTCATCTGTTCAACTTCTTCAATCTTAAAAGGCAGAAGGGTATCGTAGCTTTCTGATTTTCCCTTTGTGTTTTGTACTACGACCTTTGCATTATGAGGAACTTCGCTTTTGATTTCTACAAGGAAAGTATTAGTGCGGCCTGCCTCTTCGTCGAATTCTGCCTGGTTAGACCACATGTGGAAAATATCCTGATAAACCGGTTTTATGTCTGCTATGACTGAGACTCCATTTACAAGCACTGTAAGATTTTGTTTTATTGTGCTTAGAGTTGCCGTATAATTTGTTCGCATTATAAAGCGGTTTTCGTAAGGAGGAAGGGCACCGGTGTTCCAGTTGTAGGCACAGTCGCTGTCTTTAATGTAACCGCCCCAGAGATTTATAACTTCAACCGCTTCTGCTTCTGTGCGGAAAACTGTGTCGCCTGTAAGCTTTTTTCCGCCGGCAGACTTCATTGTTGAATTAATTTTGATTGTATATTGAACAGTTGGATCTGCAGGAATATCAGATTCGAAGCTTAAGTGCTTTGTGCCGTACCAGCGGAAAACTCCGGGAAGGGGAGGATCTATTGTCATTATATCCGAGCTTGTCTGAGGTTTGTCTAAGGCCTGAAGAGAGCGGGCAGGGCGCGAAAAGATTACATAAAAAGTCGGATGATTTTCACCTGCAACAATTTTTCCTTGAGGTCCCCAGTCTTCAATGAAAAACTCTTTTGTAGAATCGTCTTCTTCAGCTTCATCGTTTGGCTTGTAATCCTGAAGGCTTGCTTTTTTAGTCATGTATTTTGTGATGTAGTCTGAAAGCTTTCGGATACCTGGAATTATTGATTCGCTTTTTTCTGTATTGTCTGCAGATTTTTTTGAACCTTTTTTCTTTGAGTCTTTAGACTCTTTCGTGTTATTAGCGGCTTCCGCAAAAAGAGAATCCGGATATTCCGGAGTGTAATCCAGAGTAAAGAACTTATTTACGGAATCATAATCAACCTGATTAGAGCTGTTTGTAGTCAACAGGAGGGAATTTCGTTCCTTATATTCGGGAGCTTCCTCGGAATAGGAATCTGCATTAAAGGGAGTTCCAGCATAGCCGGCCGCAGCTCCTGATTTTTTACTGCCCGCCTTTGCTGCTGTTGCTGCGGTAGAGCCGGAGGTTTTATCCTGGGCATCAGCTTTTTTGCAACTACCGAACGTTAGGATAGACGCAAGGGCAATCAAAACAATAACACGTGTTTTTTTCATAGAGACCTCGGAAATATTTTTTATATTAGAAAATTAAAGAATATCTAAATTTGAATCTGGATTTTCTGCCTGCTTGATTCTTGCCTTTTCGGCATACATGGCTTTATCTGCAAAGGCAATAAGATCTTCAACACAGTTACCGTCTTTAGGATAAACGGCAATTCCAACAGCCGCAGAAATATCAGCCAGGATATGAGCGGAAAGCTTGGCCGGTACATTTAAAACCGCTTTGATGCGGTCTACTGTGGTCAGATAATCTGTGCCGGTATTTTTACCGCGGAAGATGATAATGAATTCGTCACCACCAAAGCGGGCAACAATATCTTCCGGTCGCACAGATTCGAGCAGGCGTTTAGCAACCTTGGAAAGCGCTGTGTCGCCAACGGTATGGCCGTATCTGTCATTAATCTGTTTGAAGTTGTTCATATCAATAAAGCAGACAGCAACCTGAGTTCCGTTGCGGTTTGCATAATCAATTTCTTTTTTAAGTGTAAAAATTGCAGTCTGTTTTGTGTAAAGTCCTGTAAGCTGATCAAGTGTTGCAAGCTGTGCCAGGCGGATATTACTTTGTCGCAGCTTTAAGAAAAGCAGAGTAAGAATTGTAAAGGCACAAATCAAAAGAAGTGATAAGGTTGTAAGAACAAGTACAAGATGAATATTTACCCAGTGGCCGTCCGGGGCTACGGCGAAATTCCATTTAACATCCTGTAAATCAATTGGTACAGAAATTGGTTTATGAAGGAGAGTATAATCTGTGCCATAAAGCAGGAGATATTTATTTGTCGCTTTATCAAATTTATAAATTGAATATTTATAGTCGCGGCTTTCGAGGGCTGTAAAATTCATATGCCCGAAAAGAATATTTTTTAAGGTCTGTTCGTTGTGGGTAGTTGCATCGTTATAGTTCTGGGTAATATCTGAAACATACAGATAGGCAAGATTTTCGGCCTCGAGCTTTCGTGAGCGTACGGAACCAAAGGATTCGTAAATACTGATGTCAGTAAAAATCAAAAGAAGTATCAGGAAAACGGCAATTACAAAAATTAAATCCTTTTTCATGAGGCGGCTTAAGGTTGAAATGTCATAAGTTACTTTTTCCGACTGTTTTGATTCCATGAAATAATATTATAAGGGAAAACTCTGATTATGGCTATTATTTTATAAATTACGGAAAATTAGGAAAATTAGGAAAATTACGGAAGGCCGGCAATTTTACGGAAAAACGATGTTAGAAAGAAATTCTGTAGCTTCTTTTATGATATCGGGGTGGTCGGCTGCATAGTCTAAAATCTGCTGGCCCAGGCCTGAGGCGGCGAGTTCGCGGACGCGGTCGAGAGGCAGCTTGTTGATGGCGGGGCAGGTTGGGGTGAGGGCGACTTTTACATTTCCATCTGGCTGACGAACGGCGCGCAGAGGCCAGATTTTACAGTCAAAAGGCTTGAGGTCTGGCGGGAGAGTGCAGCCCTGCTTTGGGTCCAGGAAGGGGCAGGGAGCTTCTTCGTCGGGGTCGATTTCGGGGCCGGTAGTTTTATAAGCGTCAGAAAGGTCGAAGGTGTAGGACTCCCCGGTGCTGCCGGCGGAGCGGAAGCGGGCCTGGGGATTCAGGGCTTTGAGTTTGGGAAGGTCCGCCGCGGGGAAGATTGGGGTTTCCCAGAGACTGGTGCGGCGGAAGCTGCAGCAGAATTTACAGGCGGCACAGTCGGACTTTGCGAGGATAGATGATAACATGTAAAACCTCCGGACTTTACTCGATTATACCGTAAAACTTGTCTAAAATCATTGTCGGCTTGTAGGAAAGCTTTGCCTTGCGCAGGCCTTCTACGCCCATGTCTTCTTCGCGGTTGAAGTAAAGAAAGCTTGGGCAGCGGCGGGCAAACTGCTGGTTGATTACAGCGTAGGCTCCGTTACGTTCAAAGTCTCCGAAGGATTTTTCGTAAATCACGTCGAGTACATCCGGCGAAATTGGGGCTGCCAGAGTCATTGCGGCAGGTTCGCCTTTTATATAGAGGACGCCGCCGCGGAGTTTTAGAATTCCGGTATTTTCCAGTGCGAGTTCAATGCTTTCCTGCTCGAGCTGAAGAAACGGGTCGGAGGCGCCGTTTTTTTCGTTGAACCAGTGGCGGGCCACGGTGAGTATGTCTGCTTTTATATCATTTTCAGGATATGACTTAAATTCCCAGTTTGTTCCATAAGCACCATAAATCCGGGTAAAACGGGAAATATGATTTCGCTTTTTCTGAAAATGTGAGCCTGGTAAATCTGCAAGGTTGCTGCGAAGGTAAATGTAATCGCAGTCGTCGCGGTTTGTTTTCCAGGCCGGACGATAAACAGGAAGGCTTGCAGCAAGGCAGACATCCAGCTGATTTTTTTGCTCCTGTGTCAGAAGGCAGAATTGCAGCGGACGGTTCTGCTGGCGGGCATCTTCAATAATTACATTGAGAGCCGCTTTAAGCCAGTCTTCATTATTGCCTGCGGGATTTATTGGAATGGGGAATCCATAACCTGTTCGGTTTTCATCGCCATAATAATATCGGATTAGTATATCATTTTTGATTTTGAGTTCTGTATTATATTTTTCCTGAAGCAGAAAGATATTTGCCAGAGATGAATCGCTGCCAAAAAATTCTGCGGTGTTCATATTGTCTTTCAAGTATTCAAAATCAAGCTGATTCATATCTAAAATTTACTGTTAAAGAAATACAAATACAAGTTAAAAAACTCTTGTATAATTGTACATTTTTTTGTAATATTCCCCGAACGTTGAAATAAACTAAGTTCCTTAGACATAGGCAGCGTGACAGCGGCGTTGACCGTATTTTTCATTTATATCATTTATTCACAGGTGATTTGGATGTTTAATCGTAACGACTATGTCAGTGATAAGGACTGGCAGCGTTTTCTCGACTTTTCTAAAGATTTGGAAACCCCAAATATCGTAATCAATCTCAACACAATCAAGCAGAATTTTATTCGTCTTAGAGATTCTTTTCCTTATGCGCGTATTTATTACGCAATGAAGTCTAACCCTGGCGAGCCGGTTCTTGAAATGCTGGCTGAAATGGGCTCTAACTTTGACATTGCTTCCCGCTATGAGCTGGATATGATTTCTAAGTTCAATGTTTCTCCGGACCGTCTTTCTTACGGAAATACAATCAAAAAAGCAAAGGATATCAAATATTTTTACGACAAGGGCGTACGCATGTTCGCAACCGACAGTAAGGATGACCTCAAGGCCATTGCTGAGAACGCTCCTGGTAGCCGTATTTATGTGCGTATTCTTGTTGAGAATTCAGTAAGTGCAGACTGGCCTCTTTCCCGCAAGTTTGGCTGCCACCCTGATATGGCTTATGATTTGCTGGTTTTGGCGCGCGACCTCGGCCTTACACCTTATGGAATCAGCTTCCATGTTGGAAGCCAGCAGCGCGATATTGGTCAGTGGAACGATGCTATTGCTAAGGTAAAGTATCTGTTTACTTCCCTTGAAGAAGAAGAGGGAATCCGCCTTTCCATGATTAATATGGGCGGTGGTTTCCCGGCCAGTTACATTGAGCCAACAAACACTTTGGCAGAATATGCGTCGGAGATTACCCGCTACATTCAGGAAGACTTTGGCGATGATATTCCGGAAATTATTCTTGAGCCGGGCCGTTCCCTTGTCGGCGACAGTGGTATTTTGACCAGCGAGGTTATTTTGACTAGCCGCAAAAATAACACTGCTCTTGCCCGCTGGGTATATGTAGATGCCGGAAAATTTAATGGATTGATTGAGACTCTTGATGAGTCTATAAAATACCCTGTTGTGACAAGCCGCGACAAACCGGGCGAAAAAGAAGGCATTGTGATTATCGCCGGCCCAACCTGCGACTCTATGGACATTATGTACGAGGATGCAAAGTACAAGCTGCCGATTTCCCTCAAGGCTGGCGACAAGCTCTACTGGCTTTCGACAGGTGCTTACACTTCTACTTATGCATCGGTTGCATTTAATGGATTCCCGCCGATTAAGACGTACTTCATGAAATAAGGCTGTGCTTGCCGATCGATTCGAGTCGGAATTTTCCGACAAAAATGAAGAAAACTACAGTTTTTGTTGGAAATACATGTTTTTGAAAATAGAGATTTTCCGACAAAATGCCATAGGATACTTAAATTTGTCGGAAAAAATTGTTTATTTAATTTTTAAAATCAAAAATTTTATGATTTTTCTGAGGAAAATTCCGACAAAAAGCAATTAAAAATGATATTTTGTCGGAATTTCGTACTTACGAGGCATTATTTTTCCGACAAATTCGAAAGCTTGAGAGCTGTTTGTCGGAAAAATCCAAAAGGGTATACTATTTGCAGAAATAGAGCAAAAATCCCATACTAAATATGTCTTTATGAAGTTTTTCCGCCTGCACTGAATACTGGAGTGAAGGTCGTTGAGTGCGAGTATGAGCCGGAGCAGTTTTATGAAGCTGTGGGAGTGCGTGCCGAGACTGAGCTCGCCCAGGAGCCCGAAAAAGGTGAACGCTGCCGCCGCTGCTACAAGCTCCGCCTGGAACTCAGCGAAGAATACGGCATGTACCGGCAAGACTACGGCGGCTGCGTGTATTCGATGAAAATTTGACTGGGTTATAGGTGTATGCTATATTAAAAGAAAGGAAATGCCCGATTCATTGGGACGTCTCCATATTGTGTAAAAGCCGCCGAAGTATGTGTGAAAAGGACTACTGCGGCTTTATTTATCTACTCATCTTTTATTTCTAAAAAAAGGAGGTACTTTATGCTTGAATTAATAGGTTTTGTAGTTGTTCTTGTAATAGCAATCCGTTTAACAAAGAAAGGCGAGTGCATAGAGTACTATCCTTGGGTTGATTAAAATTTAAGCAGTATATGATTTTTGGAATAATTGCATTAATTGGAATTATATATTGTGTTTACCTGGTCTACAAAAAGAAAGACAATCCGGATGATACCTCAGACTGGTATGATTCAGTATAATTTTTCCTCTAAGTATATTTTTCACACGATTCCCCAAAATTACTGATAAAGTCTACAAGAAGTTTTTCTTTTTCGGGAGAGAGTTCTTCGCATTTTTTTATGATTTCTGAATGTTTTCGATATAGCCTGAGTTGATTCTGCTCTTCTTCGTGATTTTTTGATGAGTTGGGATTATCTGTTCCGTTCACAAGATATTCAACAGACACGCCCAGAACAGCGGCGATTTTTACTGCGGTGTCGGCGGAGGGAGTGCTTCCAGATTTGATTCCCTGTCCGATATTTGTTACGCTAAAATTGCATTTTCGTGCAAGGTAAGCGCGATTAATACATTTGTAATCGATTTCTTCATCAACTCTTTTCCAAAAATCACTCATGTAATCAATATGTGAAAAAAATCTGACTTTTTCTTTTAAAAATGTGATAATTCTGACTTTATGTGTTATACTCAGATAATTCTGATTTTGTAAAAAAATATTAAAAAAATCTGAGGAAAACTAAATGGCAGATCGAACACTAGATTTAGCAAAAGAGAATAAAAATGATGAGTTTTATACTCAATTATCAGATATTGAAAAAGAAATGTCTTATTATAAGAAGTATTTTGAAAATAAAACAATTTTATGTAATTGTGATGATCCACGAGTATCAAATTTCTTTAAATATTTTGCTTTGAATTTTAATAATTTTAAGATTAAGCGCTTAATAACAACATGCTATAAAAACCAAAACGCAGATTTATTCAGTCAGCATGATAGTGAAAAAGCTGTTTGGTTGGATTATAAAGGAAACGCGAATGATCCTACATCTACGGATTTTTCAACCATTGAAGTTAAAGAATTAAAAGGTGATGGAGATTTTAGAAGTCAAGAATGCATAGAGCTTTTGAAAGAAGCAGATATTGTAGTTACAAATCCTCCGTTTAGTCTTTTTAGAGAATATATTATGCAATTAGCTAAATACAATAAAAAATTTATTATTGTGGGAAATAAAAATGCAGTTACTTATAAAGAAGTTTTTAATCTCATTAAAGAGAATAAAGTATGGATTGGTTATAGAAATATGAATTCTGATTTTTGGTTAGAAGTTCCAGAAGGGAATAAATATGAAAAAATTGTAGATGGAAAAAAATTAAAACATATTATGGCGTGTTGGTATACTAACCTTCCAACTAAAAAACAGTTTGAAGAAATTATCTCATATAAAGAATATATTCCGGAAGAATATCCAAAATATGACAATTACGATGCCATAGATGTTGGAAAGGTTACAGATATACCAAAAGATTATTATGGAGTAATGGGAGTTCCAATAACATTCCTAGATAAATATAATCCGAAGCAGTTTGAAATAATAAAATTTAGAAAAGGTGATGATGAAAAGGATTTATCAATAAATGGGAAATGCCCTTATTTTCGAATTCTAATCAAGCGTAAAAAATAGGCCCGCCTGCGAGCTTACAGGGCTAGGGCGTGGAGCCACGCCGAAGGCGGCCACCGCAACGAAATGAACTAACGTTAGTTAGTGAATGAAGTGAGGAGGCTGGAGCGATAGCGGAATGGCGGAAGGCCCGACCCGAACCTGCCTGCCGGCAGGCAGGCGGAGTGAGGGGAGCCTCCAAGGAGAAAAGAAGATTATGAAAATTACTTTACACACAATTAAGGTCCGCGAGCTTGTAAACGGATATCAGGATAATGATGAAGCTGGGGTTGTAGGCTTTGACGGAAAGCTGGATATTAGGCCGCCCTATCAGCGGGAGTTTTGTTATAACGATAATCAGCAGCAGGCTGTAATGGATACTGTAACGAATGGATTTCCGCTTAATACTATGTACTGGGTTGTTCGTGAAGATGGCCGCTATGAAGTTCTGGATGGGCAGCAGAGAACTATTTCTATTTGCCGTTATGTAAACGGAACTTATTCTCATAACATGCGTTACTTTACAAACCTGCAGACGGACGAGAAAGAACA
>JAEEGG010010024.1_pt1 | contig 21047 bp, 15 predicted proteins | sample 9134161 | NCBI WGS metagenome assembly JAEEGG01 (sample SAMN16246543, study PRJNA631951) | gut metagenome | biome: gut microbiome; feature: rumen; material: CR-attached | host: Bos | place: Iran: Karaj | collected 2018-10
TCTTGCCGTCCTCGGCTATCTGCTTGATGTCAGCCTGTGAAAGGAGGTCCTTTTTCTCGGTTGTGACACCGAAGCCCTGTCCGACACTAAGGTCTGTGGAAACCATCACGGCCTTACCCGTGCTGTCCTTCTGGACAGTCCTAAAGGAGACCTGACCCTCTACTACGGCAGTGCTCGTCTTGATCGCGCCGAGTACGTCCTCATAAACTTCTGTAAGGGTCTTGGTACCACGGATGGACATCGTGGTGTTGGGGGTAACGATATCATAAGATGAGGTCGCGGAGAGCTTCTTCTTGACCTCTGTGAGCATGGAACCGCGCTCGATGTAGACCATGGTCTTACTGTCATTGGCCGTACCCGTAGCGGTGAGATTGATCTTCGTGTTTGCCTCGAGATAGACGTACTTATCGTCATCGAGCTTAAGACGTGCAAAGCTCCCGTCTCCGACCGTAAGCGAGTCGCCCGAAGAGAGCGCCATATTCTTGAAAGCATCAAGAGAGTCGCCGTCTCGTTCTACCTTGCACGAGCCGTCGATCTCGAAGACCTTTATGGAGCGGTAAGAATCCTCACCCGAGAACACAAAGATCAGGGTAATTATGAGTGCAGCAAGCGCTGCGATCCCTCCCACAATAATTAACAGTTTTTTGTTCATCTAAGCCTCCTGTAAATTCCTCAATAATGCCATACGGAATTATACTGATATAAACAATATTTCAACGTTGTGAATTATGAAATATTGCTATTCAACATATTAGTACCCTTTTTTATTGTTTTTACTCACCCCGTACCAATACCATAAAGTTGTAACTCTCGACGAAGTGCAGTCGTAAAATAACGTGAGACCGGGTGGACCCCATTGACTTGTGATATATCATGGTATATTATTGTGTTGTAAGGAGGTGAGCACCATGGAAACATTGGCATTACATACAACCAAACCTTTCATGTCAGGGCGTAGCCAAGCGATCAGAATACCAAAGGAATATCAATTTGACGACACCGAAGTGATCATAAACAGGGTAGGTGATTCGCTCATAATCACTCCGAAATCATCTCTGCAAGACACTTTTTTTGAAGGACTGTCTTTGTTTTCTGATGATTTTATGGTAGATGGCAGACCTGAGGAAATACAAAATGTAAGGGCGGAATTATGACCATGTACATGCTTGACACTAATATTCTTATTTTTTGCCTGAGACATCCCGATTCAAAATGTACAAAGACACTTGCGTCGCACATAGGTCGGGATGTGTGCATTTCTGTTGTCACATATGCAGAACTCGAATATGGTATACTGAACAGCAAATATCCCGATCGTAACAGAGATGCTATCAATAAGATCTTAGCCGGGATCCCTATCGAGGATTTTGACATAAAGGCTTCTGTTCATTTTGGTCAGATTCTGGCAGAACTTAAGCAAAAGAAAAAAGAGAAACAAAACCGGGATCGGGATAAAATGATAGCAGGTCATGCGAGATCAAGAGGATACATTCTTGTAACCGATAACACCAAGGACTTTGCGGATATAGATAATCTGAAGTTAGAAAACTGGCGCGAGCCGGGAGATCTCGACAAATAAAAAGTGGACCCTGGGGGACGGGGGTTGTGGGTCATTGAACTGCGTATGACCCACAACCCCCGTCCCCAAGGGTCCACCCTTAGTTAGAACAGTCTGATCAGATCTTCAAAGGTCTCTGCTCTGCGGATGCACTTCACGCTTCCGTCCTCGCAGATCATGACCTCAGCGGGTCTCGGACGGGAGTTGTAAGGGGAGCACATGGAGTAGCCATAGGCGCCGGCGTCGAGGACGCAGACAAGGTCGCCTTCCTTGATGACGGGCAGCTCTCTCTCCTTTGCGATGATGTCACCGCTCTCGCAGATATTACCGGTCACGGAAACGACCTCAGTGCCTGACGAAGGAAGCACGGGCTTGCCGTCGCGGAGCACCTCTACATCATGCCATGAGCCGTAGAGCGTGGGACGAACAAGGACGTTCTGGCCGATGTCGGTTCCGGCGTACTTTTTGTCGTAGTTCACTTTTGTAGCATAAACGCGTCCGAGCAGAACAGAGCTGTCGGCAACAACGTAACGGCCGGGCTCGCTCTTAAAGAGGATCTGCTTGCCTGTCTCGGCGATAAAGTCTCCGAGAAGCTTTTCGATACCTTCTGTCAGGAGGTTGATGTCAAACTCCTTTTCTCCCGAAAGCTTATGGTAAGGCGTGCCGAAGCCGCCACCGAAATCTATGAATTCAAGATCGTCAAACTTGTGAGCGATGCGGAGCAGGTTCGTTACTGCCGCAAGGTAAGGGTCGGGCTCCATGAAGAGCGATCCGATGTGCTGGTTGATGCCGACGATCTTGAGGTTGTGCTTCCCCGCTGTCTCAAGAAGCTCGGGTATGTCCTTTTCCTCTACCGCGAACTTCGTGTTCTTACCTGCCGTAACAACGCTGTCGCTGTGTCCCGCACCGATACCGGGGTTGATCCTGACTGCACAGCGCGAGCCGGGTGCAAGACGACCGAATCTCTCGAGCTGGCTGATACTGTCAAGGCTGACGGTGATGTTTTTATCGATCGCGTACTGCAGCTCCTCGTCCGATACGTTGTTCGGAACAAAGAAAATGCGGTCTGCGGGGAAGCCTGCGAGCTCAAGGAGCTTAACCTCTCCGATACTCATGGCGTCCGCATTGAGACCCTCTTCCAGGACGATCTTGAGGATCGTGAGGTTAGAGTTGGCCTTCATCGAGAAATTGGCTCTGTAAGGGAACTTCTTAACTACTCCCGCAACGTTTCTGATGCGCTTTCTGAGGATGCGCTCGTTATAGACATATACGGGTGTGCCGTACTTTGCCACGATGTCTTCAGGGTTGTTACCCTCAAAGAAATTCACCTCATTAACAAATGATTCCATCGTTTTGTTTCCTTTCAAAAAAGTAAAAGGCGACCGTTAAACAGCCGCCATTGGTTTTTCACATATTATCAGATGATCCGAAATAAATCAAGTCCTTTGCCCGCTGGTTACAATGATCAAACGCAAACATTGTAACCCGAACAGGTGCTATACACAAGACTTTTTTCTGTCATTTGACCTTACTTTTTCAATCATCCGTCATCTGCATAGGTAATCAGCGGAGAAGAGCGTGTATCTCACTTATTGTCCTTAAGCAGCGCATGAATAACCTTCCACTCTTCGGGAGTAAGGACATGATCGGGGTTGACCACGGTAACGAGCGTGTTTTTGTGTCTGATGATGCCCTCGACATAGTTTGTCTTGTCGTTCTTGGCGATCACGGGGAGCGTCATCTGGAGATCCTCTCCGACCGCACCGATCTCGGTGATCTCATCGACAAGACAGCCGAGGCAACCCTCTTCGGTGTTTACGAAGATTGTGTTGTTGCCCGCAGCGACCGTGCCGCGGAGATTAAACTTCTTGTAGATGTCGCAGACCGGAATGATCTCGCCTCTGAGATTGGCAAATCCCGCGAGGCAGTCCGGAGCGCCCGGAATAGTGCTCATTTGATAATCGGATTCGACCGTACGTACCTTCATGCTGTCAAATCCATAACTCTGATTAGCTGCCGAAAAAATAACCTGTTGTCCAAACATGTCTTTCTCCTTTCTCTTTCCCGAGTCACGCACCTGTGTTTATCTCTTCCTAAAACTATTATAAACCAATCCGGTGGGTACATCTAATTTATTAAGTTTACGTCTCTTTTAGAATTCGTCCTGTATTGAAGGGATCCTGATATTTCGTTTGTTTGGGTCAGGCTCATCACCCAACCCATTAAACAAGTTTTTTATTCGGGAATAGCTCCCTTATAGGGAGGACATCCCTGCTTGAGCCACTTGAGGTAGCTGTTGATGAAAAGGTCGATGCCGCCGTCGAGTACCGCGTTGGCATTGGACGTCTCGGCGCCTGTCCTTAAGTCCTTGATCATGGTGTAGGGCTGAAGGAAGTACGACCTGATCTGGCTTCCGAAGTTGTTGTCCTTAACCTCACCGCGGATGTCTGCGGTCTTCTCGAGGTTCTCCTGCTGCTTGAGCAGAAGAAGCTTCGATTTAAGGATCTGCATGGCCTTGTCCTTGTTCTGGTACTGTGAACGCTCGTTCTGACACGATACGACGATACCGGTCGGGAAGTGAGTGATACGGATGGCCGATGATGTCTTGTTGACCTTCTGACCGCCGGCACCGCTCGAACGGAAGATATCGATACGGATATCATCATCCGGGATGTCGATGTCGAGATTCTCTTCGATATCGGGCATTACATCGCACGATACGAAGGATGTCTGTCTCTTGCCTGCCGCATTAAAGGGAGACATGCGGACAAGTCTGTGTACGCCGTGTTCTGATTTAAGGTGGCCATAAGCGTTGTCACCGTTGATCTGGAGGGTTACCGACTTGTAACCGGCTTCGTCACCCTCAAGGAAATCGAGGAGCTCTACGCTGTAGCCCTTCTTCTCGGCCCACCTGCTGTAGAGGCGGTAGAGCATGCTCGCCCAGTCACAGGCCTCTGTTCCGCCGGCTCCCGCATGAAGCGTGAGGATCGCGTTACACTTATCAAACTCACCGTCAAGTAGTGTCGAGAGCCTGAGCTCTTCGAACTCGTTCTTGAAGGTCTCGAACTCTGCCTCGATCTCAGGGATCATGGACTCGTCGTTTTCCTCGTTGCCCATCTCGATGAGGGTCTCGATGTCCTCGTAGCGGGTCTTGATGTCGTTGTACTCGGCGATAAGATCCTTGAGGTTCTTGAGCTCCTTCATGTACTTCTGGGCTTTGTCGGCATCGTTCCAGAAGCCTTCTTCTTCCATGATGCCTTCTATTTCTTCAACTCGCAGCTTCTTGGCGGGCAAGTCGAGCGAATCGCCGACTTCCTTAAGAGGGCCCGTGAACTGATTCAGCGAGTATTTAATCTGATCTAATGCTACCATTTCTAATTCCTCTCTGTCACTGTAAATTCTCTGTGTCCAAGTCCGGTACGTGTCCGGACCACCGCCACCCGGGCGCTAACCCGGTCCGGCATTACCCTCGGAACTCAGTCACTCGAACTTACCGCTTGCCTTACAGCAAAGCTTGTACTTCTTGCCCGAGCCACAGGGACAGGGATCGTTGGGCATGATCTTCTTGTTGGCACGACGCTTGGGCGTGTTGGCAACGGAGTCATCCTTGTTGGTACCGGTCGCCTTGGCAACCTCTTCACGCTCAACCTTACGCTCAACCTGGACACGCATGAGCATACGCACGGTGTCCGTAGCGATGCCGTCGGTCATCTCCTGGAACATCTCGAAACCGCGGAGCTTGTACTCGTTAACGGGGTCTCTCTGGGCAAATGCCTGAAGACCGATGCTCTCTTTGAGCTGATCCATGTCGTCTATGTGGTTCATCCACTTCGTGTCGATGGCACGGAGAAGGACGATACGCTCAACCTCACGGAACTCTTCCTTGATGGGGAACTCGGCTTCCTTTCTCTCGTAAAGACGGACGGCCTCTTCCTTAAGCCTGTGGGTGAGTTCTTTCTTCTTGATACTCTTCTTTTCTGCGTCGGAGATGGTGATCGGCTCAAGCGGGATGATGGGAAGAAGAACTTCGTTGAGCTCTTCGATGTTCCAATCCTCGGGGAGCTGGTCGTCGCCGATGATCGAATCCACATGCGACTCGACGATATCCTCAACCATCTTTATGATAACATCACGCATATTCTCACCGTCGAGAACTCTGCGTCTCTCGGAGTAGATGATCTCACGCTGGTCGTTGTTGACCTGATCGTACTCGAGGAGGTTCTTTCTGATACCGAAGTTGTTGTTCTCGATCTTCTTCTGAGCTCTCTCGATAGCGCCGGTGAGCATCCTGTGATGAAGCTCCTGTCCGTCCGTGATGCCGAGTGCCTTGAACATGCCCATAAGACGCTCCGAACCGAACAGTCTCATGAGGTCATCCTCAAGAGAGATGTAGAATCTCGACTCACCGGGATCGCCCTGACGTCCGGAACGACCGCGCAGCTGGTTATCGATGCGCCTTGATTCGTGACGCTCCGTACCTATGATACGAAGTCCGCCCTGCTCGACAACACCCTCGCCGAGCTTAATATCTGTACCACGGCCTGCCATGTTGGTTGCGATCGTAACGGCCCCGAACTGACCTGCCTGCGCAACGATCTCAGCCTCCATCTCGTGGAACTTAGCATTGAGGACATTGTGAGGAATGCCTCTCCTGCGGAGTGCGGCGCTGATCTCCTCGGAAGACTCGATCGAAACCGTGCCGACGAGCACGGGCTGTCCTCTCTTGTGAGACTCCGCAACTGCGTTAACGATAGCTGCGAGCTTCTCGCGGTGTGTACGATAAACGGCGTCCTCGTAGTCCTTACGTATAACGGGTCTGTTGGGCGGGATCGATACAACGTCCATACCGTAGATCTCACGGAACTCCTTGTCCTCAGTGAGCGCCGTACCGGTCATACCGCACTTTTTATCATATTTATTGAAATAGTTCTGAAGTGTGATGGTGCACAGAGTCCTGCTCTCGCGCTGAACCTTAACGTGCTCCTTTGCTTCGATCGCCTGATGGAGGCCATCGGAATAACGACGTCCGGGAAGGATACGACCCGTGAAGTCGTCGACGATCAGGACCTCTCCGTCCTTTACGATGTAGTCCTTGTCCTTGAACATCATGTAGTTTGCACGAAGGGCAAGGATGATATTGTGCTGGATGTCGAGGTTCTCAACATCCGCAAAGTTCTCGATATGGAAGAACTGCTCGACCTTCCTGACACCGCTGTCGGTCAGGTTGACTGTCTTTTCTTTTTCATTTACAACGAAGTCTCCCGTTTCTTCGGGGATGTCTTCGCCGAGCTTGGCAGCCATGATCGTCTGCATCTTGGTGAGCTCGACTGCAGTACCCTTGGTCATCTGAAGCGCAAGGATGTTGCAGAGCTCGTAGAGCTTGGTTGACTTGCCGCTCTGACCGGAAATGATCAGAGGAGTTCTCGCCTCGTCGATAAGACAGGAGTCAACCTCGTCGATAACGGCGAAGTGCAGGTCACGCTGAACCATCTTGTCTTTATAAACTACTCTGTTATCACGCAGGTAGTCGAAACCGAACTCGTTGTTTGTTCCGTATGTGATGTCACACGCATATGCTGCACGGCGGTCATCGTTATCCATGGTATTGAGGATGTAACCGCATGTCAGGCCGAGGAAGGTGTAGATCTTTCCCATGTTCTCGGCATCACGCTTGGCGAGGTAGTCGTTGACGGTGACAACGTGCACGCCCTTGCCTTCAAGTGCGTTAAGGTACACAGTAAGTGCCGATGTGAGGGTCTTTCCTTCACCGGTGAACATCTCGGCGATACGTCCCTGATGAAGGATGATCGCACCGAGGATCTGCACATGGAAAGCACGCAGTCCGAGAGTCCTCTTGCCTGCCTCCCTGGCTGCGGCGAAAGCCTCGGGAAGAAGCTCGTCGAGGGTCGCCCCGTCCGCAAGCCTTTCCTTAAACTTGACCGTCAGAGCGGCGAGCTCCTCGTCACTCTTCGCTTCCATCTCGGGCTCGAGGTCCTCAACCGCCTTGGCTGTGGCCTCGATCCTCTTGATCTCTCGCTCACTTCTTGTTCCGAAGATCTTCTGGAACAGTGTCTTTTTATTGCCTCCCTCGATAAAGGAGACTCCCTCCATAGCGTTAGTGGTCGCCTCTTTCTCGGGTGTATTTACAACTGTCTCGTTACTCATTTTTCCCTTTTCCTTTAGCGTTTTTATATCCTCAACCCCATTAAACCCCAATCATGGTTATTTTATGTCAAATACGCTTATATGTCAAATTTTCGCGGTACACGAATGCACCGCATATGCGTTAAAGAATCTTCTCTCTGATGAGCTTTGCGACACCGTCGTTCATGTTCGTGTCGGTCACGTAGTCCGCTGCCTCTTTGACCTCTTCGGGAGCGGCATTTCCCATGGCGACTCCGAGGCCGGCGAACCTGATCATGGGGATGTCGTTGCAGCCGTCTCCGACAGCGACGATCTGTGACGCATCACAGCCGACCATCGCGGCGGCCTTTCCGACCGAGACAGCCTTTGAAACCTTGCTCGAGTAGAACTCAAGGTACTCTGTTCCGGAAGTGGCCCAGGAGGTGCACTTGAGGTTCATCTTCTCCGCATCCCTGCAGGTCACGGCGATCTTCTCGGGCAGGTCGTTGAGGATGATCTTCGTGACGCTCCTGCCCCTGAACGACTCGGGTGAATCGTACTTTCGGGGGACGATGTCGGTGTGCTCGACGTAGATGCGCATGTTCTCATTAAGCTCGTTGCCGTAAAGGATGTCGTCCGACCACACGATCACGGTGTGACCGCGCTTCTCGCCCTCCTTCATCAGGAGGATCGCGTCGTCATCCAGCATGCCCTCCTCGAAGAGTACGCGGCCGTCCCGGCAGTCGACGATCTTGGCTCCGTTGTAGGTCACGAGCGGCGCGTTGGGCGCAAGGTCTTTAAGGTACCCCGTCATCGCGGGGAGAGGCCTGCCCGACGCTATGATAAAGAAGCCGCCGGCTTCCCTGAACTCGCGGATCGCGCTGATCGTCTCTTCCGAAATTGATTTGTCGTCGCGCAGGATCGTTCCGTCCATGTCCGCGGCCAGTACTTTGTATTTCATAATTCTGTTTGTTCCTCTTTCTTTGTAATAGGGCATCTCGCGGACAAGTCCGCTCGATGTACGTGCACTCAACCATCGATACGTGAGACTTCGTCTCACTCCGGTAAAGCAACTGTGTTTGCTCGCGAGAGCAAGCTCTCTCCGCAAACGCTGTTACTTTCCCGGTTGCAAGCAAGCTTGCAATCGATGGTATTCGTTTAGCGCGCAAAAGACCCGTAGCCATACGGACCGGCTGCGGGTCTCGGTTCATTTCACTGTTCTGTCATGCTTCGGGCTCGATGAGTCCGTAGGAATCGCCGCGACGCTTATACACAACGTTCACCTCGTCCGTCTCGCTGTTACGGAAAACGAAAAAGTCATGTCCGAGAAGCTCCATCTGAACACAAGCTTCAGCGGGATCCATGGGCTTAACCGCGAATCTCTTGACACGCTTGATGTCAATGGTATCAAGAGGATCGTCATCCTCCTCGTAAAGGTCGCCTGTCACGGCACCTGCCTGACGGGCTTCCTGGATCTTGTTCTTGTAGCGCTTGAGCTGACGCTCGATGATCTCCTCAACGAGGTCGATCGAAACGTACATATCGTTGCTTTCCTGCTCTGCCCTGATGATGTTGCCCTTAACGGGGATCGTAACTTCAATCTTCTGTCTGTCCTTCTCAACGCTGAGGGTAACGTGTGCCTCAACGTCATGTGAGAAGTATCTCTCGAGCTTGCCGATCTTACTCTTGACCGCACTCTTCAAACCGTCTGTAACTACTATGTTCTTGCCTGTTATCATGTACTGCATATGAACAACCTCCTTGAGAAGTTATATGCGTATTATACCACAAGCGGGGTTTTCATTCAAGGACAGCGGGGTCGGGCATTTTTCGTGCCCGACCCCGTCTGAATTATCTGACTTTTTGATTAAATTCCCACAGTTGTCCACTATATTAATCAAATATGATTTTGCAAGTATAACTTTTGATTTTTTGTAAAACTATCACAAATGCCAAAACATTCATTCGGTCAGAGCGTTTTTAAATCCGACTACAAAAGTGGTCATTTGTTGTGGATAAAGTGGATAACTTCGTGTATAACTCGAAATTATTGAAAATCAAGGCTTTTTTCTGTGGATAACTTTCCTTAATTTTCGATTTATCTTTTACCGGAGATCTTTTGTTTGGAGAACGCGGTTCACTTATTTGTGCAAATTGCACAAAAAGCACTTTGTCAATACCCAGTTCTTTTGAAACAATTTTCAAACAAATACACAGATTCCGATAATAATTCGAAAGATATCAACCCGGCAGCGCTCTCTTATCTGCCTGCATTTGCGACAAGAGCCCTTGCCAGTACGGCTGCAAGCTCTCCTCTGGTCACTTTGGCCTTAGGGTTAAACTTGCTTCCCGACTTCACGTTAAAGAGACCGAGACCGCACGCGAGTGCAACCGCACCCTTGTTCTTTGCCGAGATCTTGCCGGCATCCTTAAAGTTCAGGCTGTAGATGTCAAGATCGGCGAGCTTCTTGTATCCGAGTGCTTCGACACAGATCTTCGCAAGCTCCTGACGTGTGACAGCTTTGCCGCTGCTCTCGATCTGAGGTCTGTAGTAGAAATACCAGGTGTTGTCAAAGATCTGTGCAAGGAACTCGTAAGTGGCGTTCTTATCGGGTTCAAACTTGTCACCTTCGATGCAGTTAGTAAGCTGCGAGATAAACCTGATCTCCTTCTCGTATTTATGACCCTTGATGTCCGTAAATTCGGCATTACCGTTGTAGGGCTTATACTCGGTACCTGCGTAGTTGAGGAACTTGCCTGTGAATGCGTCAACATAAGGGGCGCCGATATCTGTCACATAGCAAAGTCTCGACTTATAGGTAACCTTTGTGAGGTAAGTCTCGGGATCGGCAACGGTATTAGAGGTGATCTCGTAGGTAAGCTTGAACTCATCACTTGCAAGGTACTTATCAAATGCTTCTTTAGCACTGATGGCTCCGTCGGCCGAAGGGAATTCGACATCATCGGACCAGTTGCAGCTGTAGCTGTAAACCTTACCTGTTACTCTGTCGACGGCGCCTCTGATGGAATCATCATAGAAGGGCACTCCGTTAACAACACGGGTGTAGGTGTAATTACGTCCTCCGTAGGTAGGGATATCCTTGGAATAATCCCAGAATACTATGTATCCGCCCTCGTCGTAGGTCTTCTTGGTCTGGGCGAACAGCTCGGGCTCGAGTGATTTCGCAAACTTCTCGAACTTCTTTTCACATTCCTTCTTGCTGTACTTGAGCTCCACACTTCCGGGATCGTCGTAATCGTAGTACTCCTTCATACTCGAATAGTAGTAAAGAAGTCTTCCTGTTGCGGCATCTACCGTTGCCGAAGCATAAGAGCGGTAGTAGTCACCTGTGCTGTAGTCTGCGGGTCTGGGATCGCGCATGGTGATCTGCCAAACATAACCGTTTCTGTTACTCCTGAGCGACGCGGTAGTCTGCTTGATGTTCTCATCAATGTACAGACTCTTGTTCGAGGTAACGACCGCAATAGCATCTTCCTTGGAGATCAGATTCGAAACTTCCCGGATCTTCTTGATCTCGGCGTCGGAGAGAGTTGCACCGTTGACCCCTCCTGCGCCTCTGTCTTCTTCTGATTCAGCGACTGCAGCTTCCTTTGTTGTGTCGGAAGTATAGTACGCGTTCTGCGTGTAAACCTTTCCGCTCACCGCGTCAACAGACAGATAGCCCGTTGAGGGAACATAGGCAAGGAACACCTCTTTGTTGCCGGCGTTGTACTTCGAGATATACCTGAGTTCAAGATTGAGCTTCCCGGAAAGCTTAGCGGCCGCTTCATCTTTCGAGATAACCTTGTCGGGCTTAGCAAACTTCACGGCATAGCTCCAATTCGCAGAAGCATACTTAACCGTTTTGTCCGTGTAGTCAACTCTGATCAACAACGAATTGCCGTCTACCGGATAGCCGTTCTCAACACGCTTATAGCCGAATGAATAGGCGTTGTCATAATAGTCGATCGAAGTACTGTCAAGGACGATATGCCCGTAGATCTCAGGCATGACCTTTTTGATGAACTCCTGCGCAGCGACTTCGTACTCTTCGGCAAAGCCTGCGGGCATGGCGTACGTCTTGGTCTCGTTATATCCGTAGCAGTTATACTCAGACACGTGGTTTTTAGTGTCGACAACCACATGGATCGAATCGTTGTAATCCGGTGTGGTCCAGTAAAAACTCCACTTTACTTCTTCATCGTAATCCCAAACATCTTGTGAGAATTCGGTGTAGCTGTCGGAAATACCGAACAGATCCTTAACGTAAAGTATTCTTTCGGCAAGCTCTTCCTCATCGAACTGTGCGGCGCTGACGGGGGCCACTCCGGTCACTCCCGCCAAGAGGACAACTGCCATAAGAAATGCGATAAGTTTTTTCTTCATATTACTCCTTTCTCTCTCATTCATGAGAGCCTCCGATCATTTGACGAGGCATGTCGGATGTCGGTTCCGTTTTTTTTTGTGTTTTTTCTGATCAGTGAATCCGCGGCCTAAAACGCGGCGCTGAAAACGCTTGATCTATGAGTCAAACTCGCGAATTGCTTCGCAATTTGCTCGTTATAAAATACATTATATACTTTACCTGCTCTTATTAATACCCGTTTTTCATTCAAGTCTTTCACGCATGATGCTCCTCAGCGTTTTGCATCTCTGTTTTTCATCCGTATTTGTACTCATTATATGATGAGTGTTTCTTCTCAAAATGTTTTCTTTTATGCAGAAAATGTGATATAATCATTGTTACTACACAAACCGAACAGATTCGATATCTGAGCGGCTTCAATCCGTTATACAAAGCAGTCGAACAAACAAAACGCGCGGTCACCCGCGCCCAAAAGAGGATTATTTATGACATACGACCTTGTGATCATCGGTTCCGGACCTGCGGGTCTGGCAGCAGCAATCTACGCAGCCCGTGCCGAGCTGCAGTTTGTCCTTCTTGAAAAGGAAGGGATCAGCGGCGGGCAGGTTCTCCAAACCTACGAAGTAAACAACTACCCGGGTTTCAAGAACATCTCCGGTTTTGATCTTGCGGATGCATTCCGCGCGCATGCGGAATCGCTCGGAAGCAATTTCGTCACATGCGAAGTGACCGGCATCACCCGCGAGCGTGACAAGACCTTCCATATCACATGTGAGGACGGCACCGAGTATATCACAAGATCCGTGATCGCCTGCACGGGCGCCGACCACAAGAGGCTCGGTATCCCCGGCGAGGATGAGTACGCCGGATCGGGTGTGTCCTACTGCGCTACCTGCGACGGTGCTTTCTTTAAGAACAAGACCGTGGCTGTCATCGGCGGCGGTGACACGGCGTTTGAAGATGCTCTTTACCTCTCACGCATATGTAAAAAGGTTTATCTCGTGCACAGGCGCAGCCTCTTCAGAGCAACGGGCTCTCTTGTTTCTCTGGCAAGACGCGCCGAGAACATTGAATTCCTCACGGACACCGTTCCGAAGGAAGTCTGCGGAACAGACGGGATGGTCAGCTCGCTCACTCTCAAGAGCGTTCGCACCGGAGCAGAGAGCAGCATCGACGTTTCGGGTGTGTTCGTTGCGATCGGCATGAACCCCAACTCCGCACTCTTCTCACAGATCACCGAGTGCAACAAGGAAGGCTTCATCATCACGAGCTCCGACTGCTCGACCCAGATGCCCGGCCTCTACGCGGCAGGCGACGTGAGGACGAAGGATCTCAGGCAGATCGTTACGGCTGTAGCGGACGGTGCTGTGGCGGTGTCATCTCTTGTAAAGTACCTTTCCGAGTAAAACTCAGAGCTGATATCTTCGAGACATAAACGTTTTATTCCTCGTTGAGCCCGGATAATGCAGCTCTAAGCCGGATTGATAACCAGGGTATATACGCACAGGCAGTAATCTTCCAGTGCGTTTCCGATCCACCAGATCCTGTTGCCTGTGCAGACAGGCGATTCGCCGCGGGGGAGGCGTGCCCTGTTCCAGAAGGGCATTTCCTCAACGATAACATCCCCATTTTTATCAAGGAGTGTGTAAAAGACTCCTTCGAAATGTCCGTCCTCGTTCTGCTTTTCATAGAGGAGGACTATCGTGTCATCCTCTGTGACCACACAGTGAAGCGAGCTGATCTTTTCATTCTTTTTGAGCTTGGTGATCCACCTGACGCCGTAGTCGGTGCAGGAAGTGTCACCGTTTCCTCCGGAAAGACCTTTTCTCTTTTTCCCGCCGACATAGGCCTTCTTTGTCGTGAGGTTCTTCTTGGGATTAAAGATCTGGATGAAGATATCCTCAGCCTCTTTTTCGGCCTTTTCCTTCATAGAGCGGGCCGAAGTTGCCGCCAGCACGGCCCTACCGTTCCCGAGCATCGCGATGTCTCCGAGATGCGCGAAATTATTGTTGACCGCAACCATGTCCACGTTGTCGAGCGCCCCGGGCTTCACTCCGAAATGAAACGTCGCGCTGCTTTTGGTGTTGAACTTATTATTCACCTTTGTCACGACGAAGGCTCTGTCGTAACAGTCTCCCTCGCTGACGAGCAGGAACCCCTTGCCGTACGGGACGGCTCTCTGGGCAAACGAATGGGACTGGTAAACCCTTCCGACGACCACCTCTTCAAGAGTGTCCGTGTTGACAAGGAAAAGCGAGTCGCTCTGATGTCCCGAAATCATCTTTCTCGCATAATAGACCGCCAGAACCCCGTTATTGATCTCCAGGACGCAGTTGCCGTTGTTAAAAGGCTCGAGGTTCAGATACTCCGTTCCCGCCTCAATCCCGAGACTTGAAGCACCGTCGTCGATGACCTGACCGATCATATCGCCTTCGGGGCTGTACTTTGTAACATAAACGTATCCGGGCAGCTGCGACGATGCGTCACCCACGGTGCCCGTCACCACGTAGAGGAAACCCTCCCCGTCACAGATCACTCCTCCGAAGAGAGGGTTCTCTTTCATAATGCATATAGGATCCGAGGCAAAGACTTCCCTGACCTCGGTCCCTTCCTTATCGACACCCGTTGCTTCTTCTTTGAGGCACTCATAAACCGCGATCAGATCACCGAAATCAACTGCGAAAAGGGCGTTTCCATTCCTCTCGCCGACATACGAGATATTTGTGACGCCTTCCCAGTTGTTCTCCGCCTCGACATCCCTGACATAATAATCTATATCAAGCTTTTTGATCGAAGTCTCAATCTTCGGCCACGGGGTCTGCGAAGCTGTTGTGTCCGCATGAGTGGCATGTGCTTCCGGCACCGCCAGACCCATGCATATGCTGAGCGCCAAGGCTATGATCCTTGCCGGCAATTTCCGGTGCCACATGGATTTTTTTCTGACTCTTTTTACTCTTTTTTCTTTCATATAACACTCCTCAGCAATGCGCTTTCTCGGATGATCGCGCACTCGCCCGGTCCCTTTTGTAAACAGCGTTATTAAACTGTCCTTTTACAAAGTAACCTTTCGTTACTTGATTGTCAACCGCTTAAAATTCAGGTCTGTCGCCCCTGATTTTTTGATCTTGCTCTTGATCTTTTTATAGAGCGACTTGTCGGCCCTTATCTTAACTGTGGCCGAACCGCTTATACCGTCGAATGCTCCCTTTCCGATCTTGAGCGCAGACGAAGGGGTGATGGTCACCGATTTCAGGTTCGACGCTCCGCCAAACGCTCCCGCTCCGATCGATGTGACCGACGAAGGGATCACTGCCGACTTAATGGTCGTATTGCCTTTAAACGCGTTCTTGCCAATCGAAGTGACATCATAAACCGTATTGTAAACTCTGATCTTTGAATATACTACAAGCTTCGTGTCAGTCGAATCCGTTCCTATAAGCGTTGCTGTCCCCGGTTCGTCAAGCCTGAATGTCAGGCCGCCGTCAGCCGACGCCGTCGCGCTCGCAGTACTCTCTTCCTCAGACCCCGGACCCGGGAAAGGAGTCGAGGGGGTGTAGGTCTTCGACGGGTCACCGCCGATACCAAAGGTCATCTCATTTGTGAAATGACCGTCCTCGGGCCAGTGCTTGGCGAGTGTCACGGCGTTCGAGCCGGTTGCAACATAAAGGTCGATGAGCATCGGATCGTACGTCAGGCTCTCCTTCCGCTCCATGACATAAACGGACATCTTCTTCGGGTTGAAGTCGCTGCCCATGTAAAACACGACTTTGCTCTCGTCCTCGGGCACACCGACGCGACCGTCCTCAACCTTCGCGCCGTCGATCGTTATGATGATCTTCTCGCCGGAAGGTCCCTTTGTGGTCACAGTCTTTCCGTCCTTTGATATGGTCGCGTTCTTGTCAAAGTACACATAGTACTTGGGGTTATCCGCAGGGGAACTTCCCTGTCCGTTGTTCTCCTTTGTGAGTTCGATGACCACCCTCGCGCCGTCCTCGGCCGTGAAAGTGAATCCGTCCGCAAAGAGGTCGTTCACAAAAGCATTGTAATCAAAACCATAAGGTGCGCGCAATCCACCGTTACGGGTCTCCTCCGGGTTGTCGACCCCGAAGCTGGCGTTCGTTCCGACAACGTCCTTGCCCTTCTTTACCCTTACCGAAACGCTTTTCCCGGCGGTTGTACTGATGAGGTACGAGCCGGCCTCGTCTCTGTCAAGGCCTGTCACGCTCTTCCACTTCGACTTCCCGACCTTGTACTGAACCTTGCTCTTGCCGAGGTCGGTCTTAACGCTTATACAGTTGTCCGGAAGGTTGCTGTACGCAGTTACATCTATACGGCATATGCATTCGGAAGGAGTCTCTACAGGGGCATCTGCCGGAATCTGCGGAGAGGCTTCCGATGTGACCTTTGACGGTTCTTCCGCACGGGCATAAAAAGGCTCAAAACAAACCGCCAAAAGGCAGATCGACGCGAGGCACAAAACAAAACGTAACAATCTGTTATTCATATGGACACTCCTTATAGGACACAAACATTCTGTTTCCATATTATATCAACCATGTAAAAATAACAACTAAAGCGGGTTTAAAGAGAAGCGAAATGTACATGAGCACGAGCTTACAGATAAATAAAAGAAACTCCCGCGGGAGTTTCTTTTATTTATCATATTCGTTTGTCTGTTCAGATTGCTCTTGCGCTCTTTACGCCTGCGATCTTCTCAACAGCTGCTGTATCAACTGCTCCGTTAACATCTGCGAGGAAGTAACCAACCTTGCCGCGAACGCCGAGGCATGTGGTGGTGACCGCTACGCCGGCTGCCTTAACTGCGCCTTCGATGTCGTCAACTTTCTCTGCTTCGAAGATGACTGCAAGTCTTGCGCCACTCTTCTCGCCGAGGTCGATGCGAGGGAAGTTGACCGAGTTGATGATATTGCCGTTCTCGAGGTAGTTTCTAACCTGCTCAACTGCCATAACAGCACAGTTGTCTTCTGCTTCCTCTGTGGATGCTCCGAGGTGAGGGATTGCGATGCAACCCTTCATGTTTGCGGATGCAGCGTTCGGGAAGTCCGAAACGTACTTGCGGACCTTGCCGGACTCAAGTGCCGCTGCCATAGCTTCGTCATCAACAAGGAGGTCACGAGCGAGGTTGAGGACGATCACGCCGTCCTTCATAAGCGCTATCTTCTCCGCATTGATCATCTTCTTGGTGTTCTTATCGGGATCGGGATCGTCGATAAGAGGTGTATGTACCGAGATGAAATCAGAGTTCTTGTAAACTTCGTCACGAGTAGCAACGATCTTGATCTCGGGGCTCAATTTAGCCTTTGCTGCGTCGGAAAGGAAAGGATCGCAACCGATAACCTTCATGCCGAGAGCAAGTGCTGCGTTTCCGAGAGGTCCGCCGATAGCACCGAGACCGATGATACCGAGCGTCTTGCCGAGGATCTCTGTTCCTGCGAACTGAGACTTGTTCTTCTCAACTGACTTGTTGATAGCTTCGTCAGCCTTGTTGTCCTGAACCCAGCCGATACCGCCTACGATATCACGGGATGCAAGAAGCATTGCTGCGATAGCGAGCTCCTTAACCGCATTGGCATTGGCACCGGGTGTGTTGAAAACGACGATGCCTTCGTCAGCTGCGCGGTCAAGCGGGATGTTGTTAACGCCTGCGCCGGCACGTGCGATAGCCTTAAGGCTCTTCGGGAATTCCATCTCATGCATTGCTGCGCTTCTGACAAGCGCAACGTCTGCATCGTTAAAATCCTCAACTACTGTGTAGTCGGCTGTAAGATGAGCCATGCCGACTTTAGAGATCTTATTTAAGCAATTTACTTTATACATACCAAATCCCCCTTAAGCATTCTCAGCTTCGTACTTCTTAAGGAAATCAACGAGTGCCTTAACGCCTTCGATGGGCATTGCGTTGTAGATCGAAGCACGGAGACCGCCGACCGATCTATGACCCTTAAGGTTATCAAAGCCTGCTGCCTTGGTAGCTGCAACGACTGCAGCGTCCTTGTCTGCATCACCTGTTACGAAGGGAACGTTCATGAGTGAACGGAACTCCTTGTCAACGGTGCCCTTGAAGAGCTTGCTCGAATCAAGGTAATCGTAAAGGATTGCAGCCTTCTCTTTGTTGATCTTGTCCATAGCCTCAAGACCACCGAGGCTCTTAAGATACTTGAATACCTTGCCGCAAACGTAGATAGCCCAGCAGTTGGGGGTGTTGTACATAGAACCGTTGTTGGCATGTGTGTCGAAACGGCAGTATGTAGGTACAAATGCGGGGAGATCCTCACGGATGAGGTCCTCACGGATGATAACGATAGCAAGACCTGCAGGTCCTACGTTCTTCTGAACGCCGCCGTAGATGAGACCGTAATCGGAAACATTAACGGGCTTGCTAAGGAACATCGAGCTCTGATCGGCTACAAGAACCTTACCCTTTGTATTGGGGAGCTTGTTATAGGTTGTTCCATGAATTGTCTCGTTCTCACAGATATATACGTAATCAGCGTCGTCATCAATCGGGAGATCGGAACAATCAGGAATGTAGCTGTAGTTCCTGTCCTCGCTTGATGCCACGATATTTACCTTGCCGTACTTCTTAGCCTCGGAAGCTGCCTTCTTTGACCAAGCACCGGTAACGATATAATCAGCTACCCCATTCTTCATGAGATTCATGGGGATCATTGCGAATTCCAGGGTCGCTCCACCCTGAACGAACAGGACCTTGTAGTTGTCGGGTATCTTCATAAGATCGCGAAGATCTGCTTCAGCTTCGTCAATGATCTGCTGATAGATCTTAGATCGATGTGACATCTCCATTACGCTCATACCGCAGCCACGGTAGTCAACAACTTCCTTTGCGATCTCTTCAAGCACGGGGAGCGGCATCATGGCCGGGCCGGCTGAAAAATTGAAAACTCTTCCCATCACTAATTCCTCCTGTATAGTACTCGTGTCCCTTACGCAGAAGCGGTTTTCTTTACTTCCGTCCGGGCACGGTCTTTTCCTATTATAGACACTTCGCCTGCATTATTCAAGAAGAAATAATACGGGCGAAGCTGATGATTATTGTAACATTTGTACAAAAAGCGGTGGTCCCTTGGGGACGGGTGGCCCACCCCAGCCATCATCAGCAATACTGTCCTGCCTGAGCTTTCCACATCTGAGCGTACTTGCCTTTGCGTTCCAGCAGTTCATTATGACTGCCTTCTTCGATTATCTGCCCGTTCTCAAGCATGTAGATACGGTCTGCGAGTCTGGTGGTCGAAAGACGATGCGAGATAAACACAACCGACTTGTGTTGTGCGGCAGTCAGCATGGACTGATTAAGGTGGTATTCGGATATGGGGTCAAGCGCACTCGACGGCTCATCGAGGATGATCAGGTTTGCTTCCTTATAGAACGCCCTCGCAACCGCAAGCTTTTGTCCCTCTCCTCCGGAAAGGTTCACTCCTTGTTCCTCCAACTCGGTGGTAAGAGGAGTTTCAAGGCCGTTCGCCAGTGTTCCGAGACGTTCGGAGAACCCACTCTTTTCGATGGCGGTCTCGACTTTTTGTTCATCCGCATCATCAGCAAGATCGAGCACCACATTTTCTTTTACCGTAGCCGCAAAGATCTTGAAATCCTGGAAGACCGTTCCGATCTTTGTCCTGTATTCGCCAAGGTCGTATTCCTTTATATTCACCCCGTTTAAGAGGATCTCTCCTTCGTTGGGGTCGTAGAGGCGCATGATCAGCTTTATAAGCGTTGTCTTTCCCGCTCCGTTAAAACCGACTATGGCAATCTTGCTGTAAGGTTCGATCTTCATGTTTATGTTATGAAGGATGTAACCGTCCTCTTCGTTGTAGGCGAAGGACACATTTCGCAGTTCGATCCCGGAAACGGTTTCCGGCAGGTGTTTCCCTTCCACGCTAACGATTTTCGGCTCGATCTCAAGAAATCTCTGCATCTTTTCCACATACAGGCTTATCTCATGCATGCCGGGGAAAACAAAGGAAAACTGACGCATGCGGTTCTTCATCCTGTTTGCGGTTCCTCTCATGACGGCAACATTGCTGTAAGAGATTGTGTGGAAAACAGCTGCACATAGCACCAGATAGATCATATAGACAACGTCTATCAGAAATCCACTGCATATGTAGTCCTTTAATATCAACAGCCCAAATCTCTTCGGCGCGTTCCTTTTATCGATCGCAAGCAGTTTATCATTAGTTTCGTCGAAATCCTTTAAAAGCTCACCCGGAAGTTCTTTGTTGAGGCGGATCTCTTTCGCATAATCGTTAAGATAAAAGACACGATTGACATAACCAAGCTTTCTCTCGAGCGGGTTCTTCTCTTTCCTTATCCTGAAGTCGAGCTTGTTGAGCGCCTTGCCCGACCAAAGCGAAGCAACAAACGATACAGCTATGAACACGAAGGACACAGGGTCGTTCCCGATAAAGAAGGCGCCCGAAAGAACTATTGATACCAGTCCCGTGCAAAGGTTAGTGATAAGCGAAAAGATACGGTTTATCTGGTTATCCGCCTCTGATACAGACAAAACGTAATCGTTATAAAACCCGGGGTTATCATAACACTCCAGGTCGATCTCTTTTGCTTTTTCAAACATCATCTGCTTGATCGCCTGCAACATCCTCGGCACGGCCTTTTGCTGCATCTTCTGATACAAAAAAGCGTTAAAAAGGAGTCCGGCTACAACAAACGCAAGCAGCGACACGAGAAAGATCGCCGCGGTTTTGAAAGGCCTTCCGAACTCAGCACATTCAAGCACGAAGTTAAGTCCCAGCGTGAATTCAAGGAATACAACGACCTCGTTTCGTATCGCCTCGAAAATGTAGCAGATCACAAATGCGGGAGCAGCCCTGAAACATACTTTTAACAACCAGAGATTATCGGAGATCATTTTGCGTGTTTTCTTCATGCCGTCACTCCCTCCCTGTATGTTTCGTCCGCGAGGTAGTTCCTGGCCTGCTTCGTATACATCTCGCAGTACT
>JAEEGG010010026.1_pt1 | contig 21044 bp, 17 predicted proteins | sample 9134161 | NCBI WGS metagenome assembly JAEEGG01 (sample SAMN16246543, study PRJNA631951) | gut metagenome | biome: gut microbiome; feature: rumen; material: CR-attached | host: Bos | place: Iran: Karaj | collected 2018-10
TGCTTTGGAGTTTCTTCCTCCAGCGAGAGGGATATGAAAGAGTGCTGCGGCTGCTCCACTGGCTTTGTTGCAGAATAGGTTTTCTTGAACTCCATGAGCCAATTGTAGTCCACTGCTTCATCCTTACAATACTTACGCAGGCTTCTACCATTACGGTTTTGGTTATAATCCTGCATCACCTTTTCGAAATATTCCCTTGACTCCATAATTGTGAAAAATTAAACGGAGGCAAAAGTACATTTTATTTTTTGAATGACCTTACGCTATAATGGTCGTTTACGCCCGTATCATGGGCCACTGTGAACTCCCCGGCGTTGCCAAACCCTGTCCCTGTTACTCCATGGCTGAGTACGCCAGCCTTCAGCCGAACTCTAGTTTGAACAGTTTGAACTAACAAAACTTAAGCCTATGAACCACTTTCGAAAACCAAGGGATGACAGATTATTGTCATTTTGATAAATGCTAACCATATCTTAGGAACCTCAGATCGTCGCGAGACGCGCTGGGGTATTTCACATTCTCTCGTGCAAAGTCTTAAACCTCGCCACCTCAGGAAAACATCTCACTACGCTCAGATACGAAACCAAAATCGTTATTTGATAAATACCTTCTTTCCATTCTTAATGTAAAGACCCTTTCTTGGCTTATCTACCCTCTGTCCTTGGAGGTTAAACCACACATCGTGCTCACTGCTCAAAGTCCCTTGTTCAATAGTCCTGATTTCTGTTGTACCCTCATCATTATCTTCATATACTTCAATCAGCGAACGTGTTCCTGCAAACTTGCTGAGCGGAAGAGGAAGATAGGCCATGCCTTTGGGGAGTGTAATTTCACCATCGAATCTATACCACTCGCCTTTTGACAATACAAAGTTTGTCATTTCGCCCTCAACATCCTTTATTTTCTTATCCTCAGTTGTACCCACAAGAAAGTTTGCATAGACAGACAATGATTCGACATGCTTTACCTTGTAATCACCAGGACTACCTTTCACGATAATTCCAGTCCCAGCAGGCAAACTCTTCACTCTTGTCAGCCAGATGGTATTGGTCTTATGGTCATAGCCTGTTACTATGAATGCCTTAAGATTTTCCGTATAAGAGAAGTCAAGATCATAATCACTGCAATAGGTTCCCTTGCCATAAGACTTAATGGTAATCACATCTACGTCTGTATCATCAGAATCAGCATCTGGAATTGCCACAATCTCCTTAAAGTTCTTCCAAGGTGCTGCAGCCTTATACTTCTCCACAGATCCCGCAGGCACATGCAGCGTCACGTAGTCCTCGATATATGAGTTCTCAAATGCAGTCCTGTCCGTACTGGGTACATCTTCTGCATAGATGGTTATATCTGTCAGCTTATCAATGCCTGCAAAAGCGCGCGGCTCTATCTGGTTAACGCTCTTTCCTAACTCTATCTTTGCAAGGTTCTTACACCCATAGAAAGCCTCATCACCTATTTTCCTTACACTCTCTGGTATCACAACAGAAGTAATGGCAGTATTGTTCTTGAATGAGAAATCTACGATGTCTGTGACACTATAATTATTCCCATCAATCTCTACAGGTGAGACAATCTTCACTTCTCCGCTTGCATTATCACTACCAATAATAGCTGCTAGTTCATCTTCTGCATTATATACCTGATATATAACTCCACCCTTTGTGACTTTAGACCAGCCGAATGTACCAGTCACCGTTACATCTTTTGCTGGCATCTTTTCAGGTATTTCACTCCATCCTGAGAAGGTCATACCTTTCTTGGTTGGTTCAGGTTCTGCCGTTATGGTTTCATCACACTTTACTTCAACCACTTTGTATTCTTCGCTATCAACATTATAGGTCAACTTATAAGTGTTAGGAGAAAAAAAACCTGTTACAGTTACATCATTTGTTGGCATCTTCTCAGGGATCTCACTCCAGCCAGAAAAAGTATATCCATCTTTGGACGGATCAGCTTCTGCTGTGATAATCTCTCCTTCCTCATATACAATTTTTTTGTATTCTGTATCGTCCACAATATAGGATAAATTAAAGTCAATGCCTTCTAGATACTCAATATTAGTGAATTTCAACCACCCATTACCAAATTCGTCTTCTCTGAGTAGTGATTCTTTATACCTTTCTCTCACATGAAGGGTTGCATCGTTTATGTCGTTAAACGGACCGTCCATTTCATACGTATAAAATTTCACTCTTGGGCTGTATACGTAGAAATCCTTAAAAATGCAGTTATAAAAAGAGTAGCTATAAACACTGTTAACGCCTTTATGAATGGTAATTGATTTAAAGTTGCCACCATAAAATGCAGCTTCTTTTATCGATGAAACATCTTCTGGAATTACCAAATCGTCTATTAGCTTGTCTTTTAAATACAAATTTCCTGCTATTGATAGCGGATTTGTACTCGGAAAAGACCGACCCATCCTCCAATGAATTTTAAAATCAATCTTGCACCATGAACTTAAATCACTGATTTTTACAGATTCTATACTGGCACCTTCAAATGCGGCCATACCTATTGTTTTTATACTTGAGGGTATTGTTATTGATGACAAATTACACCCTGCAAAGGCCGCTTTGCAGTCATATTCACCTTGAATTGAAGTTACGTCATATACAACACCTTGATAAGTTATCTTTTCAGGGATAATAATATCTCCAAAATATCCGTTTGGATTGTTTATCACACATGCTTCTGAGTTGCTTAGAGAGTAGTAAATGCCACCGATCTCAACATTTTCTGCCTTGGCTATCGTTGAAAGCAAGGCCAAAATTGTAAACACAAATTTCGTCCTCATAATTTTAAGTTTTAATATAAGCAGTTGTAACTAATCTTCACTGCAGTGCCGATCTTCTTGATACGACGGAAAACATCGCACAAATATGTGAAAGAATCAATATGATGATACTTACAGTTTGCAAAGCGTGATAATAATCAAAACTGTCTCTTGGCTGCTTCGGGGCTTCCAGTGTCCAACCTTTAAAAGTTATATACCACATCCACTGTATTTCCACTGCTCCCGACTGCGACATTACTGCCTTTGCCAAAACACAAGTCACTCAACCACCAAGTCAGTTCTGCAGATCCAATACCAATACCTGCTCCTGCCACTACATCATACCAGTGATGGTGTTTGTTGACCACACGCTCTACGCCTATAGCTGTAGCCGCAGCGTAGCCTGCAATGGGGATCCAGATACAGTCTTTTCTGAACTCCTTGTCAATCGATCTGGCTGCAGCAAACGCCATCGAGGCATGCCCAGAGGGGAACGACTTGTTGTCCGAATGGTCGGGGCGTTCCTCTTTGATTGCTTTCTTCAAAACCGTCTTTATACCGAACGCGACTATTACCGAAGCTCCAGTATTGACGATGAACCGAGGCCAGTTGTGACTAGAGGCTACAACAGATGAAGTACGCCTCTCTCCTGGCTTATCCCAACCTACGACCTGCCCCAGTTCATATTGAATGCCGACATTCAGGTCAAACCAACCATTTGTATTCAAACCTCCATTATTACCTGTATGAAATCTTGCATCTAAGAAACCACTCGTCGTAACTTGGTAGGAAACATCAGCAAATAATTTTAATCGCTTATTCAGCACAAATGTCTGTTCTGTTCCTATTCCTAGTAATGGACATTCCGAATAAGTCGAAGAAAAATTAACTGCGAGCCCCATCCTCGGATATACGATGGCATTCCATATTTTATTCTTACTATATCCCCCAATTATATGATGGAGATTCATGAAAAGATCAGCATAAAGAGATACGAAACCATGCTTCTTATAATTCTGCATTGTACCATCTTCAGAATCCAGATAATGAGCTTGTTTGTTCGGGATAATACCGTTTTGCCAATTAAAGCCTCCGCGAACACCTGCTTCAGGAGAGAACCATTTTCCCAAGCCCAAATTAATACCTAAAGTATTACCATTTGGGAACACATTTGCGAAATTGGTCCCATAGGGATTTATTAACGACATTCCTACACCAGCCTGTATGAACCAATTATCCCAAAAATGATTCAAATAGACACCATCTTTATCTTGCACGACCTCCTTCGTCCTCTTCCATATACCATCATGATTCTTTCTCAGAAAATCATATTGCACACCAACATTTATTTCAGCAAAACTATTACCGCCATGATCTCTACCAGATGAAGTGCCATTAATACTTGCAACAAAATGATAACCTGCATCTAAGAAAATACTCCATTTGTTATTGAAGCGATAAGTATTGATGACGCCTACGCCAAGAATTGGGCAACCTTTAGTGGTTCCAAAATCCCAATAACCGCCAGCTCTTGGTGCAACTATCAAATTCCATTTCCTGTCTGGCTTGTATGTCCCTACAAGATTATGCATATTCACCTGGACATCCCATATAAAATTCAGAAAGCCTCCTTGCCTATGGTTTTCGCCAGGAACACCATATGGCGCCAGCCAAGTGTTATAGTCATTTGAAAGAATTCCATTATTCCAAACGACTTTAAATCGACCTCCGAATTCAGGGGAGAACCATTTCCCAACAGCAACATTCACTCCAAAGGATTTTCCATTGGGAAACACGTCCTTTATTTTATGCTTTACAGGAAACATCAAGTTCATATCCACACCAACCTGCGCATACCAATTATCCCAGAATGAATTTGTCACAATAGCTTTCGAGTCAACAGGAGTTTGTGCTCCTACATAACGACTCATAAAAGAAAAGAGATCGTTTGTAGTACGATCATCGGAGACTCCATCAACAAATCGAAACATTATATCAGCCTGATTCACATCTGCTTTGTTTTTATCTAGCCACACGTTCATTAAGACAGTAATGATATCACCTTGCTTGGAGGCATTTGCAAATTTCATTTTCTTTATCTTATAGTACAAATGCCGCAAGCTATCATTTTGCTCACTCAATATCTGGGCTATTTGGAGTTCATAAGATTCCTGATTGTAGTTTTCAAGGAGATAGTTCAGGTAATTGGCTAGCCTTGATCCCATGACCTTCGCATCGATCTTTTTCGTATCGAAATCAGGGACCGTCGTATCCAACCCAATCGCCTTTTTATACTCAGCAATCCTTTCTGCATCAGACCCAACAATCCGGAGTTGAGAAAACACATTTATTGTTCCAACGATTAATAACAGTGTTATCAATAATTGTTTCTTCATCATCATTTTATTATTTGAAAAATCTCTTCCAATCACTTTTGAAATCGTCTTTGCGAATCTTGAAGTTAAGAAGAGCAATTTGGCGAGGATCACTTTCATCAAAGCATTGATATTTCTCCTGATAATAAAGGAAAGAGTCTTCGCAATTAAGTCGAGCAAAGCTGCGATTATCACGATTTGTAATTGTCTGAGTAATTAAATGGAAAAGACAGAGTTTCAAACCTTCTGGTTGTTCTTCGGCTGGTCTTTTGAGCAAAGACTCCAGCCAATAGAGCAAGTCCATCTGATGTGATCTGAAGATATATGTCTTCATTTCCTTGTCGTATTTCTTAAGAAGGGCTTTAATCAATTCTGGTTTCTCCCAGGTCTGATCAATCAAATCCTCATCATATGGGTCCTGCCTCTCATAATGAGAAAGGGCATTTTCAATTGTATTAAGACATGCCTCGTAACGGATAGAATTTTGCTTCTTCATAGTAGGAAGGATTATGTCGTGGAGGTATTCCATGGCATGGTCAAAATCAGCAGACTTATACATGTCGACAAATCTCTTTTCATACCCTTCGGGGAAATGAATGAAGTCATCCTCCATTATCCGTTTATAGAGCTTGCGGCATATTCTTGCCTTGGTCTTATCTGACGCTGTAAGAATATTACGTCTAATCTTACCTATGGCTGCAGAACTATAGAGTAACATAATCTTCAGTTTCCTCTTTTATAAATGTACTTGTTGAACCAATGAGGTCACGATTATGGTACAATCCCATGATAATGACTGGTTGGATATCTTCCTTTGTGACTTCTAGTTGCGAACGAAGAAGTTCTACTATCATATCCATATTGCCCATTTCATCACAAGAGACTATGCTCATCACGAACTCACGTAGGATAGCATTAATAGTCGCATCTTTTATTGCATTGCTATAACCAAAAGGTAGCAGCCATGCCTTCATCTCCTCTATGGTATGAACATTCTTGAGACCTAGGGAACAAGCGACTTCGTCGAGTCCCCTTCAGGATCTCCTTCTTCAACGGCTCAGTCACTTGATTATTGTCGACTTCCTTCGCACCTCGGCAAATCAAGTAAGCTCGTTTGCACTCAGTTTGGCGTCAGTTATCTTGACATTCTTGATTTGAGACATTGTAAGCGGCTTAAAACAAATACTTTTATACACGCCGAATTGCAAAAAATGGGAAAGTATAACTTCCATCAGATGAAGAAATCTGTGGAACTTGCATATATGTTCCCATACTACCCCTTGTTAAATTTAACACGTCTTGATTAGATTTACTATTTTGACGATTTTGGCTATGTATAGCAAATTGACTCCACATAGGAGTATTACCGCCCACAATACCAAACAATGCATCACTAAAAGCTGTTCCATGAGAAGTTGCAACTGCAGGAACACCATATTGTGTCGATTGGATAAGTTCAATATGGGGCGTACTATTATTTATTATCTCATTGTAATAGTCCCTGCAATGGATACCTAGCAGTATTCCACCTTGACTGAACGTGCGTTGCTCTTCTAATACCAATTGCTGCGGTGCACCAATGAAAGAACGACATGCATCGACAACCACCGTGCGCTTTACTGCATACCCCATGTTATCTGTCAAGCATGATACAGGACATAGCTCTCCTTTCGACAACTGAATATAATCATCTCCATGCATTGCCCCACCATGTCCTACAAAGACAATAACAGAGTATTCAGCATTTTTTGTCATATCTACCAATTGAGTCCCGACCCAACTTGCTTCAGCTTTTGGATTATCAATATCCTGATAGTCTATTATTTCATCATCCTGCCAATATCCACCAACAGAACTCTTGAAATACTGCTTATAACGTTCAAGCACATTAAACACCTGCGGTGCCCAATTCACTCCCTGAATTCCCGGATTCGCCAACAACAATAATTTCCGCATCTTCTCGATTGGTATTATAAATTCTCTTATGAAAAGATATGCTACTCCATTTCGTATTTCTCGAACTTCACACCGTTTGCCTGACAATCTGCAACAAACTTGTCGTAACAAGATCTTATACTATCTATCGGTTGAGAATTTAACGAGCTAACATATTCGTATAATTTATCAGTACGACAATCATATACCACATCATTTATTTTTATGAAGGGAGAAAGGATTTTCTCTATCTTTTTCTCTATACCATGAAATGGTGTTGGTTCCATAAAGATTCCATCGTCCAATCCTTTTGTCGAAGGTATTCGAATATCATCATAGCCAGTAATATAAAACAAATACTGACGTTTTTCAGATATACGAAGCAGAGTGTTAATCTCTGAAATCGTCACATTCGTAATTTCATTCTCGTCATCAGAGAAGGTATACCTGCCTCCTCTAATGTAACCAGATACTGTATAATTCGTAAAGATACAGCAAGAATGCTTAACATTAAGAAGTTTATATACGAGATTCAAATATTCATCATACACGGCATGATGAGGATACATCATCTGATTAGTTTCAATTTCACAAGTATTGTTAGTTGCATCTGGAGTAATCCTAAGTCTGTAGTCAGATATGGTAGAGATAGAAACCTTTGTATAGGACAACATTTGATCCAAATTAACTATTCCACCACCTAAATTCAAACCCACACTAAATGTTGATTCCATTTTGGATGCAGGAAGATCTATTTCATATTGCCTGGCAAACAGATAGAAAAGAATTTTTGCTGTATTATCCGCTGACACAATCTGGTCATAATCTTCTGTCATAATGAAGCTTGTTATGGCTTTTACAACATTTTCACCAATCTCCTTTGTCTTTTCTGTTTTAAAAGAATTGCGATCTAGCGTCAACAAATCTTTTGCCTTGCCTTTTAATATGTTCACAGTAGGATGCAAGAATGGTATTGTTGGACCATTTGATTCTACTTTCGCATTCTTAAAATAATAGTTTGTTCCTGTATTATTGGGTTCAAATGATAAATTATCAAATGAAAGTTCAACGCCCGTTTCCGGGTCATAATACTTCATTTTTTTTCTGGGTATATATTGCCCATTTAGTTTAATGGGTATTAATGACAATACCGCATAGTTCTTTATGGCTTTGTTTAGCGCATTTTCGACCTCGTCCGTATCAACTCCGCTAAATCTATCCTGAGCCAAAGGTTTCTTGCTCCAAAACTCGTTTAGTTTAAACCGAATACATAGCCCAGGAGATTTTCGATGGTCTAATGGCTTAAGATATATATCACCATTCATTTTGGAATTAGGCTTGTGCATCTCAATTGAATAGCACTCGTCTGTTTCATAATCCTTTGTCTCAATGTTTATTTCATCTGTGAGGAGAAATATACTCTGAAAACCTATACCAAAAATTCCAGACGGTCTTAACCATTCTGGCATTCGGTCAATAATAAGCTTTTTCTCAATATTACGAGAGCTGCTACCTGTATTCGATAAGAATTGAAGATGACTACGCTTCAAGCCCATGCCTCTATCATCTACAACAACCACAACCTCATTTTTACTATTACGCTGTACTGTAACGTTGATAGGATAATTGTTGGCTATCTTTTCAAAGAATGATTTATCAGGTGACAATGGTATTGCACCGTCCTCTTCGCAATCAAGGAATAAACGTATCAGAGTGGAATCTACCGCATTCTGAAGTATTTCTCGAATGCTATCGAATGGACTTTTATAGAAATTCTTGCCTTGTAGTAGCTCTAATGCCTTTTCTACATCAATTGTGAATTTCGGCTCGTTGTATTTATCTACATTATAATAACCAGCAACATCAACTGATAATTGATTAACTGTAGGGAGATAACAATTAATCTCATGTGGAACAATATCGTTCCATCGTTGTGACTGGTTGTTAAACTCATCCTTAAGCCATGAAAACCAATCACGGGTTATCTTAGCAACTCTAGGATTCTTGCATTGTGCTGTTACTTCTATGTATTTATTATCGACCCTATAATGCTTGATACACTGATGCTTGTGATAGTGATCCAATGAATTACCTGGCATTTCATCAAGAGTACGCAACAGTGTCTCATTGAACCGATGATTATCCAAATCAAGAAGGTCGCCTATCCGCAGCATACAAGCCACAAATCGTGGATGGGCTTTGTCAAGTGATATACCATTTTCAATATATGGAAGTTTCATAACATCAGAAAAACCCATAGTGTGAAGAGCACATATATCGCCCAACAAATCATATAAACGAGCGGGTATGACAGAACGAGGTGAATCAACACCTATTTGTCCTAATGGATCTACTAATGCCTTTCGGGCATTTGAACCATGTTGTTTTCTAAAAAATTCAGCAAACAAGAACTTTATCGCGTCGAAAGATGATAAGTTAACATCCTTGTTCTTAAATTCCAAAATTCCATTATTCTCATTAAAGAGATTTGCATATTTAAAGAGATCATGGTGTGGGTTAGAAAGAACTCTATGATAGAATGCAAGGAAATCACCGCTTATAAAGGCTTCGTCTATCTTTGGTGCAGTAATCACCATGCCTAAATCATGACAATAAGCAGCCTCAAGCAGCAACCACAGGTCACTGCAAGATAACTGATTAATAACTTCTGTGCCTAAGACATTACAGATATTATCAAGAATGGTTTGTGAATGAGTATCATCATGAAGGCTAAAATGAGGAAACATAACCACCACCGCCTTCAGTGCTTCAGGAATCAACTTCCTATCGTACTCCCACTGACCAACAAGAATATTGCATCCCTCGCTTTCAGCTTTAAAGCGAAGAACCTTTTCTATGTAGTTCATGTTGTATGTTATACTCATAATAATGAAACTCTCATTAAGTAAACTGATAAGGAATGAGGAATTCTGGGTTTGTTGCTCGGAACCAGTTTTAGTCCTCACTCGCTTATCAGATACTTATGGTACATCGGGGCTAATGGGGTTAATCCTTAGCATATCTACTTAAAATGGAAAACAGATCATTAACTGCTTGGCTGGCTGATACGCCTTTATCAAATATCATCATCTGTATTTCTTATTCCCACAGAATTCTTCTGCAATTTGACGTTGGCTTTGATGGTGATCACATCGTCTGTCTTTGAGATATTCTTAATACTAAACTTTTCAAGAATGGCATAGCGCAGTTTTTCATTCTGCTCGCAACAAATATTGATGATGCTACTGCTCCAACCATAATCACAGGCTCTGTCATCCAGTTTCTGAAGCATCTTAGCAAGGCGAACGCCTATCACATTGCCATTGATCTTACTGGTATTAAAGTCGGGCACCGTGTAGTCTATGCCTATCTTCTGGCGAATTTCTTCTTTCTCTGCCTCCTCGCCCAGCGAAGATGTCTGGGCACTCATGCTAATAACACAGCACAACATTAACAGCAGCATCAAAATCTGTCTCTTCGTTTTCATATCTTTATCTATCTTTTGTGGTTAATCCGGGGTGGATTAACCATTAATTACTAAAATTACACTTTAATATCTTCAAAAACGTTTCATTCCTTGAATTAGCATCCTCTACTAAGGCATGGAAATCCATTATATATGAATTTTGAATCACACTATTGGTTTCCTGTAAATCAGAATAAACCACCTTTGATCTAAAATATACAGATCCATTTGAATACAAAGGCTTATATCCATTGTTTTTTAGATGGAGCTTATATTTGTCATCGAAGTTTACAACTCCATAATACCACATGCGTTGGATACGCCTATCATAATACTCAGCTAATCGCTGTGTTCTTGTGTCAAGTTGAAACTCAACAATTGAGTTTTGCTCTGCTGGAATTCCTAATCTTTTAAGTTCTACGACCACAACATCCACCTTATGCTCTTCGGATTGTGGATTACCAGAGAAAAATATGGTTATGTCTGGTCTATCATTATCATTGTCTTTAACTTCTCCTTCAGTCAGCACATCTATGACTTTTGACATCTCAGCTTCGCTTAAGACTGTGCAATAACTCATAAATTTATCATCAAGTATCCATACATTGTTTCTATATAGGTCTTGAATAAAGTTGTCTCCTCTGAACTCAGAACCCTTTGGAGCCAACAGATTATGCAAATCTGCCTCCACTTCTTTTCCATCGAATGTCTTCATTTTATCAATGACATTCTGTCTGAAAAGGATATACTCTGTGAGTGCTCTGGCTGAGAGATTTAATGATTTTTCATATTGCTCATCATTCAGATTTGTTGCTCCCAATATATCCTTTTGATCCCTGAAATATTTCTCTTGAGCCTTCTTCAAAACATCTACTTGAGATGAGTAACCGATCTCTTTATTGTCAAAATATCCACCTAAGTGTGGAAATACCTTTTCAAGTTTCTCCCTTCTACGCTTATTGATTTCAACTATTTCAGGAAATTCCTGATTTATTATTGAAGCTATACCATCTCTAAAGATGACTCTTATTTGATTTTGAATTGCTTCTGATATTGTCAAATTTTGTCTTGACTCATCTATAGTACCCTGAAATGTATCCGACATTAATAAGAATACCATTTCATAGCCATAAGGCATATTCTCATCTGCCATGATTGATACCTGATGAGTTCTATCATCAACAGCCAAAGCTGTTATAACACGTCGTTCATCCTTCTTTTCAAGTTCTCTTATATAGTAATACAATTGTATACTTTGAAATAAGTCAATCTGGTTTGGAAGGTTGATCATTCTGAATTTTGGTATAGAATCACTATCTAACACCTTCACATCATCATATCCTTTGACAGTGGTCGTTATATTGACCACCATTTTACCTCCTCTCATCTTTATCTTGTACAACTTCATATAGAAGTTCTCCAAGAGTATGTTTTTAATATATTCAGGGTTTATAAATTCATTCTTTGCTAATCTTTCGCCATTAAACTCCATCAACTGTAATTTGGAACCGGTTTCCTGGGATTCTGAACTACTTATTATACAATCTCCATCAAATGATTCTGTAAAGTCAAAACTTCTCTCCCACCCTGGCTCAAAGACGCTCTGTATTCTAATTACATCAAAATAGCAAAGGTATACAAGTCTACCTAAACCCTTATGTGATGTTTCTTCAACATCAAGCAGTTTCTTGAACTTATTAAATCTTTCATCTGTGAATCCTACGCCATTATCAGAAAGCTCGATGCTCATATCCTTCAATCTGCCCCAATCTGGCATCATGATATGGATATTAAACTCCGTAGCCCCTGCATCTAATGCATTTGCAAAAGCTTCGAAATATATCATCTCAAAAGATGACTTCGAGAAGAACACCTTTATCGCTTTCTTAACATTTATCTCCATGCATTATTATATCAAAAAGGATTCTCTCAAAACTCATAAACGTCTGCTGCAGACTCATTATAATAATTGTTATGGATTAGGAAATAAAAGCTTACAGATTATGGCCACGAAGGATGATATCTTACCAATTCCTGGTATACTTTTGCGTATCATATTACCAACTTCCAATTGGTCAAGACTCTTCGTTGCTTCCCAATACACATATGAATCTTCCAAATTGTTGTCGTTCCCATTCCGTATCGTTTTCTCAATATCTGCAATCGTTAAAACAATTGTCTCAATAGATTGCTTAACTTCATCCTCTGTTTTTCCATTAATCCTATATGCTTTCTGCTCAATTACATCAGGATTCATAGGGTTAATAGAAAAAACAACGAAACAAGGAAGGTCTTTATCTGAGCTAGACAATCCGAAAAAAGCCAAAGCACTTTTATTATATTTCGTCTCTTTGGAAATGCAACGAGCATAGCCAATCGTATCTCGAGATCCAGAACCTATGAATTCATCAATTTTCCTTTCTAGAGGACTCACATAGAAGATTGGCCAGTTCGGACCAGAAATTACATGTAAGGCTGCAATAAAATCATGATCTCTCATCGCCTTCACAACATTGTAGTTGGTTTCGGAAAATAGAATAAAGCCAAAAAGGTTGCTTTTCCTGTAGCATCCATTAATGACCTTCATCCCAAATTCTTTGTCGAGTTGTATCATAAGTTTATCTGCTCAGTCAGGTAATCTAATTCTAATCTTCCCTCTTCTGAATTACCACTATCGGGACCGTTATGACCATTAGTATCTAACAATTTTAGAAAATTCGTGGCAGGAAGGAGTCGAACCATCTATAAGTTTCTACGGCAACTTATTCCAACCGCTATGGACTGCCACTCAGGCTTCATGATTTTCCTTTGGTTTTCTTCCAAGAATACGTTTTCGCATCCTCTACATCCTTCCATCCTCCGTAAAGGTCGATACTTAGCTAAAGCTCGTTTCTACAGGTCGGATCTAATGAATACTACTCGGCACTCTTATAGATAGAAACGCCACTGGTCAAAAGTTGGGAAGCTATCCACAACTTCATTGCAGCTCGAGTCCACCATGCAGACTCAAGCTACTTTCTGAATAAGGTTTTTAAACTTTTCATAATCGTATAAATGAGCGGAGCATATTACCAGACAGCCAGCAGCCCCTTCATCTGGCCGTTAAATCTCTTGGGAAAGCTATTGGATGTCTACATGCTTACTAATCATAAATTTCTTTTGCAGGGCGTAACCTATGCCGTTTCATCGACTTTGATAAATTCCCATATATTTCTGGGTAACCATCCCTGACGATGGTTAGAGATACGACTTATTAGGAATCTTCTGGCAGGATGAATATTTCTTATTTCCCTTGCTATCCTCGTTGCACTTTCATCTGATCCAATCAAAAAACTATTATCGAATAGAGGAACGACCTTGGTGACAACATCTATGCTGCGTAACATGTCACGGATCTCAAATCTTGTACCCATAAACTTGGTACATACAAATATATATATATACATACTGCACCTGATCATTTATTGTTCTTCTTCGTTTGGCTCTGCCTGACTTAACTCGTCTATATCCTCTCTTAGATTTTGTATTTCATTATCAAATTCCTCTATTTTATGTTGGATATCGGTTATTGAATGGTTGGAACTCTCAATAAATTTGTCTAAACCATCTATCTTTCTCAACCTTTCTGGTAAATCAGATAGCGCTCCTAAATCCTTTTCCAATTTTGAAGCTTTCTCTGCTAACAGTTTTGCCTGTTCTGAATATGGAGTAAGTATTCCTCTCAATTCGCCCTGAAGTGCTTCCTTTTCACCTTCCGCTTGCGAATGCATCTGATTCAGTGAATTAAGTAATGACTGGGCATCTTTGACCATATCATCAGTCTTGAAAGTAGAATAAAACGAGAACACCAGAAAAACAATAGTTATAACAGCAGCCCAGATCTCAAGGACATTACGCTCCATTTGTAATCTGCTAAACTCCATATCAAGTAAGTCCCGAATCATTTGTTCATTATGATCCATCTGTTGTAGTACTTGCTTGTTTATTGAATAAGAGGATTGCAGAGTATCCGGTTTTATTTCTTTTATCGATTGCCGTATCTCGTCATTGGCCTTCTTATACGAATTAGCTATTATTTTTGATACCTGTTCTATATCTATATGACGATTGATAGAGCATGCAATTACAAATGTAATGATTATAACTGCACCATAAACAAACCATAACCTCCATTGGCTACTTTTTAGTCCTTTAGGGAGTTTTATATTGGACATAGATTCTGTTTTCGTATTAATTCACCAAATGTATAAAATTAAATCAATCGGGACTATCCTTAAGTTTAATCTTTTCAATCCATTCTTTCCTTCTTTTGAATTGAGGATGGAATGTTGGCACAGGATTAACAAGTATATATTGACAAACCTCTATGGCTTTATCAAATTGACGTAAACGTACAAGTACATCTGTAAAATTGTAGAAGCCAGCAACGATATTTTGTCGAGCGCCAGTACCAAATTCATCAAGTTTGTTTTGGCAAATTGCTTTATATAGTGGCCAACCTTGCTTCATATTAATCTTTTGACAATCCTTTATCTGATTACTTCTCTCTTTTTTATAGTCTATAATAGAAACCTCATTGAATTCTCTTTTTTCTTTTAATTCTTGCCATTCATTAATCACAATAATAGAATTATATTGTAGTAGCATTCCTGCTAATTCCAAATCATAATTCTTTGTATAGTTAAACCCCGTCTTAGCATATTTGACAAGTATTTCTACAGCTTTTACCCTGTTACTACCCCCACTAGACCAACAATAGGTCGCCCACATCTTCGTATACTGAGCATAAATCTGTCTTTCTGTGTTCTTCGAAGGAATACTGCTAAAGAGATGATTGTAGTCTTCAAAACATTTCAGTGCCTCATTTCTTCGACCTTTGTCTAATGACAAATAAGACGTAAGGTTAAGAATTGCAGACAGTTTAACATCAATAGGGGCTGTAGTTCTATTAAGTATTTGTTTATAGCTATCAACAACCTCTATTTCGTTTTTTGTGTCCCTATTTGAATCTGCAGATAAAAGTAATGAGTGTTCTACATCAAGCTTCCGATCTTTGTTAATTTGCTCTCTCCTACTAATACAACTTCTTTTAAAAGTAGAGTCTCTTTTTTGATAATAGTCATTCATCATTTGGAGTATTTCAGGAGAATATACTTCGAAAAAACTATTATCTTCATCACCAAATCGAATGATTTTTAATTGTTCAAGTTCACCAACTGCAGATTGAAATCCATCACTATCAGACTCCATATTAGCAATATACTTGGCTTTTTCTATAACATTCACTGTATTTTTAGAATCAACCAACAAGCTCAATATCACGAAAATATCTTTTGCCTTTGGCGACAAATAATCATAGAGTCTTCCATAGAGAAACTCTATAGCAGATTTTTGTTCGCTGATTTTGCTTTTCTGAGCATCGTCCAATCCTTTCTGAGCCATTATATAAGCGAACTGGTAGATAAAAAGAGGACGACCACTTGTTGCCATGAAAAAGACATGGCGGAGATTCTTGTCTTTCATCCTCCTTTTATAATAATCTTTATCACCAAGATTTTCATTTTCTATAATGTCTAATAAGAATTCTACAGCATCATCTTCACTAAGTTCATTATTATGGAACATCATTCCCAGATTGATACTTGCTGCTCGGGTTGTAACTAATACTTTATGATGGCTTGTATTAAGTTGCTGAATAAAATTTTCAATCTTATCCTTATTCTCCTTGGTAAAAGTTTCATAGTCATCAATTATGAGTAACAACTTACCGTCATAATTAACAATCTGATCTATTTGATTACTTTGAGTACCAAACATCAGATTATTCACACCATTCACTAATTCTTCGTATGTCGATATTGAATCTGTTATCTTTTCTATATCGCCAGTATAGGTGTTGTATCTTCTATCTTTTGCAGAAAGGAATACTATATAATCAAAATACTTATGCTCTTCGTTTGCCAGGTCTTCACAAACACTTTGTACAGTTGCAGTCTTACCAACACCGCCATGTCCCCATATGGTGGCACAAACTGAAGCCTTATTTTTTGTAAGAAATTGACGTAATGTATTTTTTATGCCAACACCAATATACCTATGATAGTTTTGTTCAAATGTATTAACAATTGTTCCATTACTCGTTTTTTGTTTTTTGCCATCATTAGATATGCAGAGTCTACTGATTTCTTCCCATTCCTTATGCTTAACACCAGTCTGAAGAAGTTGGTTGTATTTGATTTTTCCTAGCAGCTTCTCTTCAATTCTACTATAGGTATATATAGAATTACCAAAATCATCGATTTCAACAAAAGGAGATAAACAATAATATGTTAGTCCATCTACTGCATAAAGATGACCTGCTTGGACATCAATAGCTGCCTCTGGGCAACTCCAAGATAATACTTCGCCATTACTCTTATAACAAACACCCTTGTAAGAGATGCCTTCTTTTGTTAGTACGCTTACAAGGTCTATAGCATTACTAAAGATTGGGATTTCAGAATCTTGAATTGCATCACTCATCTTTTGTAACTGTCCTAATACTTCATTCTGTCCATCAGCATAAGTGAACCCATGACCAATAAACTGATTGCGCAGATGAGGATATTCCAAAAGAACTTTCTGAAAATTCTTATTTTTACGGAACTGATTATCTGCATCCAATCTCTTGCACATATCAACAATATCCCCAATAGTTGGTCTTTGAGCCATCTGATACAATGACTCTCTATCAATTTCATCAAGTTTTTCCTTATTCTTATTCCATAAGTAACCTAAGAGATAGGTCATCTGGAATTCAAGCCTTGATTGGTAAAGAACCATCAAATCTGTCGTGACATTAATATTGCGGACAATAGAAATCCTATTCTCTATTTTTGAACTGATGTAATCCATATTAATATCTTTATCTTCTTATCCTCAGCATCACTTCCCTTCAAATACCTCATCTGATACTGCAAATATAATTTTTAGTCATCTACCCACAAGATTATTTCACTTTCATATGGGGCATGCACTGTCGAATCAACAATTGTTATTTTTATAGATATCTTATTGCTTATTCTCGTGTCAATATAAAGAGGAGATAAAGCATTCTCATCATGCTTATGATGATTAATAGGTTTTATCTCATATTTAAGTTCATTTGCTACATAAGCATCTTGTTGCCACTCAGTATAGCTATAAGGAATATCATGGTAATCCAAAAGAGGAAGCCAGCCTTCTGGCATTAATACCGGCGGTTCAATACACTCACCCTCTTTCTGGATTTTTGCCGATAACTGATAAACGTTATTGTTTGGAGTAATCCGAATAGTAATGTCAAGATTGCCAGAGGCAACAACACCATCGTTACAGAGAACCAATTTTACAGGTTGCATATATTCATCAGAAATCTGACTCTGTAGGCAATTACGCAACTCTGCTTCCTTTTCTTTGAGATAATCCCTTAGGAGATCATTGTATATTTTTTTATTGTTTGAAGAACCTTCATAAATCTGAGGAAATGGATTCTGGTAAGAGGGTTCAGTATAATGTTCATAAGGATGCTCCTGTATTTCTACAGCCATTGCCTCTCTCAATGCCTCGTCTAACGAACGAGGCGTTGTCTTCTTAATGTGAAGAACATTCTGACCATTTTCGAAAAGTATGGAGAGCTTAGGTTTCCTTGATATTAATGGAAGAACATAACGAGTCCAAACGCTCTGACGTATCAAATATATTAAAAGTCCTGCCAAAGCAGTAATGCTGAATATTGTTACAATAAGTTCTTTCATAACATCAATGTTAGTCCCCCTTTCAACCTCCATTCCAAGCTCTGACATATTTTCGAGCTTTCTCAAAATGGCTCAGAACCATTTTGGACGATTACAGGTAATTGCTGTTATTCTTAATCGACACGAAACCTATGTCGTTATTTTGAGGATTCAATCTGCTGGATTAGGCTACGAAGATATGCATCAGTAACATTCTCCATATCGGACTTGTCGTAAATCGTCATCAAAGTAATCAGCACCTCATCGTCGCTCTGTTTCTGGAGGTTATACGTTATAACTCGCGCACCACCGCTCTTTCCCTTGCCCTTCGAAGCAATCGTCATGCGATTCTTATAGGTGTGCTGACCCAGCGACTCACCTGAAAAAGGATTCTTCTCGAGCTCATCAAGAAAGGTATCGTAATCGCTCTCGAAAGAGGGGTACTTCTTGCGCAAGGCCTTCGCACTGCGTTCAAACTCAGGAAGATAGTCGAATGTAACTCTCATCGTAACTACTTCTTGAAGAGCTTTCGCGCATCGTGCTTCGCTTGACCTGAATGGAGTTCATCGAAAGCACGAGTCATACTGTCCCTTACCATCTGCTGCTGAGCATTAAGCTTATCCTGAGCCTGCTCTGCTAGGAGACGCTTAGTAAGCGCCTGGCGTACACGCTTGGACTGGCCCTGAATGAGAACCCACAGCGCATCGACTGTGCTGATCTCTGAACTCTGTGGAGGTATTGTTGTTATCATAATGCTGCAATTCTTTATTTCTCGGGGCAAAGATACAAATTTTATTTGTATATTGCAAGGATTTGGTTATAAAAATCAAACCTGTTCACAATGACCAAGTCGATTTGGCACAAAACCTCTCCTCCTGATGGGGGTGTATATCATAATGATAATCAGCCCATTAGGGATAATTTAACATTCTTTTATTAACAGAAATAATGGGAGCCAAGGGGAACCGGTTCCTAATTTCTGCTGCAAAAGTACCAAATATATTTGAGAGTACCAAATAAATGGTATAAAAATCGCATATTTTTATTTAGAAACTGATATTCTGGGCATCGAGCCAACTTGTATTAACCATAAACGAATTCGCTGACACACTCGCATTACTATTACCATATAATGACCCTGTCAATGTCGTCTGGCGATTCCGCTTCAGGGGCACACCCTCTATCGTCTTACTCAACACGACATGCTCTTCTGCATCCAGCGTCTCAATCGTCACATCCATCGTCTGCTCATCCGAGGCCAGGAAAAGATATCCTCCTGTATAGGTCGTACTACCGGCAGCGCCCGAAAAAGCCATCTGATTCACAAAACCGGCGTTGCTAATTGCCAAGCCTGTTGAGGGATTGAAAGCCTTACCACCACCGGTATAGGTAAACCGCATGTACACCACATCCTCTGGGCGATTATCAGTGGATCGCACTGCCAAAGCCGTCACTATACGATCAAGCGTGGCACTTACAGACTGTGCAGCTGAACTGCTCACTGTGACTGTCTGTGTGGCCGCAAATGTATCCATCACCTGATTCTCTCCATAGGTGGCCTCTGTCGGGCTCGTCAAGGCGATGGCGTTATTACCTGCATTAGCGAGCACTACCAGTGTATAGCTGCCTATCCCCAGCGACGTTGAGAACTCTCCAAAGGTTTCTTCCGCAGGCAGAGAGCCACGCATCTGCGTATGCTTATACACCTCGGCCCCGTCACTCTCCCTGTAAAACGCCAGCGTCAGCGCATTCACGTTCGACACATCGCTTACAGCCGTACCTCGGGTACCTGAGAAACTCTCCTGGGTGATGGAGAAGCCACTCACACTCACCGTCACCGGCGCCACAGCCTCCATAACCTGAAAATTATCCACTGAGTCAACACGCTCGTTGCTGCAACTTGCAGCCAACAGGATCATACCTGCAAAAAGAACTGATTTCTTCATAGTTGTACCTATTTAATGATTAACAATAAAAACATTTTTCGTCTGCAAAGATATCACTTTTGAGGGAGAAAAACAAATTATTACCCTAAAAAACTCATTTTTTTTATAAAATCGTGGTTTTCTGCATGTTTTTCCGTACCTTTGTCCACTCAAAAGACAATATGAGCGAGAATAGCGAAGAAAGGATATGGTTTTCTGTGGGGTGTACCAGTCCACAGAAGGAACTGAAGGTCAGGGATGATGTCAGGCGATATGGGTTGCAGGCGTTCGTACCTCTTACCTATGTGGTGAAAAGTCATAGGGGGCAGAAACTGAGGGCTCTCGTTCCTGCCATCAGCCAACTGCTCTTCGTCAAAGGCACTCTGGAGGAGGTCAAGGACTATATCCAGAACGCTCATTACGTCGTCTTTATCAGAAAGTCGACGTTCTCCAACAAGGAGGAATACCTCACTGTCCCAACCAAGGCCATGGAGGACTTCATCGCCGTTACAGAAAACCACGAGGAACATGTCACTTACTTCCGTCCTGAGGAGATCAGTCTTCAGGAGGGGGACAAAATCCGCGTCAAAGGGGGGATCTATGATGGGCGTGAGGGTATCATCATGCGGATCAAGGGGAAGCGCAATAGGCACCTGGTTGTACAAATACCGGGTGTTCTCATTGCGGCGATTGAGCTTTCGCCGGAAATGATAGAGCTTCCGAGTGAAAACTCCACGAGGAATGTGGAATGTGGAAGGAGGAAGGAGAATACCCCAGTCCGAGAGAAACCATCCAAGGATATTAATA
>JAEEGG010010027.1_pt1 | contig 21042 bp, 20 predicted proteins | sample 9134161 | NCBI WGS metagenome assembly JAEEGG01 (sample SAMN16246543, study PRJNA631951) | gut metagenome | biome: gut microbiome; feature: rumen; material: CR-attached | host: Bos | place: Iran: Karaj | collected 2018-10
ATTAAATCGACATTCCTTCGGTATATCCCAACTCCACTTACCATTTTCCTTTTCTTCTTCCAAAAGAGCAGAACAGTCCACATTGTTTGCAGAACTGCTACTCGACTCTATGCTGCTACTAGATTCCGGTTTTTTACTTGACGAGGATTGGAGATCCTCGCTTGACTGCGGCATGACGCCGGATGACGATTCCGCAGAAGAAAACTTTTCGACGCCAGCAGAACTGCTGCTGGACAAATTCTTATCGCCGGAGTTCGACTGCGGCATGACGCTGGATGACGATTCTGCAGAAGAAAACTTTTCGACGCCAGCAGAACTGCTGCTGGACAAATTCTTATCGCCGGAGTTCGACTGCGGCATGACGCTGGATGACGATTTCGCAGAAGAAAACTTTTCCTCGTCCGCAGAGCTATTACTCGACTTTACGCTGTTGCCAGATTCCGGGTCAGAGCCCGAAATGACGGAGGAAGAGGACGGTTCGTTATCCGGGGCAACACTGCCGCTGTCGTCGTCACCACACGCTGAGAGTAAAAGCACCAACATAAAGATTGCCACCACACTTCGCTTGTGGCAGGCACCCATCGTACTCGTAATGATATTTCGCATAAAGGCTCCCCAATAGTTTGATTTATTTTATAGAAATATAATCTTTCCTAATCCACTTGTCCAGAAAGGCTATCCGCCCGGTGATGTGGAACACAAGCTGTTTCTCTCTATCAGTCCTTTACGCAGCGGATAGAGAATGCATAGTTCTTACCGTAATCCATAACGCCCGAATACTCGTTTTCATAACTGGCGTACAGAGAGAACGCCTGCTCCAAATCGGACTCGGTAGCGCTCCAGAAATCGGTGCCGTCGCCAAGGCCATCAAAAGACCCATTACCGTACCCGATGCCGGCAGGCAGGACATTAAAGCCGAAAGTATCGGTTCCGTTTCCGCCTTCATTCCAGCCGCTCTGCGACTTAAGAACCGTGCCCGCGATAGAATACCCGCCAACGTGGACGAGCATGTTCGAGAAATCCTGATAATCTGGCAAGTGCCACCCGTCAGGGCAAATACCATGCACCACATCGGGCAAGATATTCTTGCTACTTTTCATATAGCCGCAATCCTGCGGATTCTCGCTATCCGTCGCGAGCGCTACAGAATCGATTGCCGCGGCCCAGGTATAAAGGCGTCCATACTTGGCGCAGTTATCGGGCTCATCGCCATAGCACCAACTTTTGCCCTTGAGACTCGGAGTCTTCGCGCTATCCGCGTAATTCATGTTCTCGGCCATCCACCATTGGTTTCCAAACTTCACGGTCTTGTAGGTTTTGCCGTCCCGTTCGTCTTTCAACTCGCCGTATTCGCAATCATCCTCCGTTTCCGTCTTGCAGGGAACCGGCATAACAAATGAACTCGAGGAACCTGCTGCAGATGACGAAGACTCATCCTTGTCCGCAGAACTGCTGCTAGACTTAGGCTGTTTCGCCGAGCTGCTTGACTTCGCTTTCTTTTCAGAAGAACTTGAGACCGACTTGGTTGACGAGGAGCTTCGCGATTCGCTGGACTTGTTTAATTCTTTTGCCGAAGAAGAGCTCTTCTGTTTTTCTGCACTGCTAGATTCCGGATCGGAACTCGAAATGACGGAGGAGGAGTCGTCACCACACGCCATCAAGAGCAGCACAGCAAAAACAAGTCCAAGCTTTTTCATTTCCTATCCTTCCAATTTCCAGCCGCAGTCGTTGTGGTAGACCATCTGGCGGGTCATGCCGCCGTCGATGCAGACGTTTTCGCCGGTAATAAAGCCGGCCTTGTCGCTCGCGAGGTAAAGCACCATGTTCGCGATGTCGAGCGGGTTGCCGACGCGGCCTGCGGGCTGCTGAGTAGCATCGGGGCCTTCGTAGACATTGAAATCTGTATCAATCCAGCCCGGCGAAATCGAATTCACGCGCACACGGCCTGCAAAGCTTACAGCAAGCGCATGAGTGAGGGCCGCAATTCCGCCCTTCGCCGCCGTATAGCTTTCCGTCTGCGGTTGGCTCATGCGGTCGCGACTCGAAGAAATGTTTATAATGCTTGCTCCCTTCGCAAAATGCGGAGCGAAAAGTTTCGCGAGGTAGAACGGGGCCGTCACACCGACAGCCAGCGCGTAGCTGAATTCCTCGTAGCTACATTCGTCTATGCCCTTCATCAACGGAAGCGCGTTGTTCACCAGCACATCCACGAACCCGTATTTTTCGATGACAAACTGCGCAAATTTTTCAAGGACATCTTTCTTCGACAAGTCCCCGACAAAGCAGGGATTCTCGCGAATGTCGATATACGCGACCTTTGCGCCCTCTTTTTCGAATTCACTCACGATGGAAGCACCGATTCCGTGCGCCCCACCCGTCACCACGACCACTTTATTTTCAAAAGACATCATGAGGGAAAATATACACTAAAACACACTGAAGCACGCACCTCAACTTGACGCGCATGCTGCATTATCCTATTCTTTCCGAAAATGCTCCAGTTTTTCGATGTCACAAAGAAATCTCCGTGGTTGCCGCAGGTCAAAATGCTGTACGAATCAGCATTCCCGGCGAACGAACGCATTCCGATGAAGCAATTGCTCGACAACAAAATCAAACGGGAATTCTGGGCGTTTTTCGAAAAGGAAGATGGCGAGAACGGCGCAGCCCCTACGTTCTGCGGGTTTTCGAATTCCATTTCACACGATGACATCACGAACATCGTCTATTTTGCAGTTGTGCCAGAACTACGCAGCCGTGGGTACGGTTCGCAAATTTTGCAGGCCATCCGCGAAAAACATCCGGACTCGCGCATCGTCGTCGATATCGAAGTCGAAGAAGATTCCAAAGACGCCGAAGAACTCGAACGCAGGAACCGCCGCCGCGAATTTTACACCCACAACGGCTTTGACGCCGCTCCCGTCGAATACCACTGGCAAGGCGAACACTACCGCCTACTCAGCGCAGGCGGCACCGTCACCGACAAAGAATTCCTCGATTTCTGGAAAGAAATCCTCAAGGACATTCCTGGAGCGAAGTACCCGTAAAAACTTATAGGGGCTCTTTACGAGTCGAGGTAAAACATTAGATGTGTGACGCGGAGGCGAAGAATGACACCCCTGATTATAATTGCCTGTTTATGCTTCTTGGTGGCCCCGCTACTTTGGTGCCTAGGCTTCATTTGGGGATTCGTCTGGAATAAGGTTCTGAAACCGCTCATGGTCAGCGAATCAGAAGGCTAGTTTCTCCACTCACAAAAAATTAACGGCAGGATGCAAAATCCTGTCTCCTTTTTTCTCACAAATTGTGAAAAACTCAAAAACATGTCCGCAGCCCAATTTTCGTCTTATAGGGGTTCTTTTTGTTATTATCTTTTCAAAACCCCTGATGAAGTGCGCCCTGAAAATATTCCTGTTTGCCCTGGTGTTCGCGGGGTTTGCCTTTGCCGAAGCGCAAGACAGCGACGAGCCTTCGGTTTCCAAGTTCCGTGAACGGTTCTCGCTGCGTTTCTTGTGCGATTACAATTTCGTTGCCATCTGGAATTCCGCCTACAACAACTCGATGCTCAATTCAAACCGCCCGGTCGATGTGGGCATCGGTGTCGGCTACGACAGCCTGTTTACCACATTCGGGATTTCGTGGGACGTGTCCGCCGATTTCAAGTATAGCCTTCCTTTTACCACTTCAAAAGAAAAATCAGACACCCAGGCTTTCGAGACGGGGCTTGACTTTTTCCCGGGGAACTGGTGGCTCGCGGCAAAGCTCCGCTTTTACAGCGGCTTTACCGCGGAGGTCGAACGCGACGGCGAAAAGGAGCAGGAATTCATAGACCTCTGGTTTGCGGACATGTATTTCTCGATGCTCTGGATGGCGACTGCGAAAGAAATTTTTGCACCCAGGAGCGCCTACTTTTTGGATCGCCGTCAAAAGAAATCTGCCGGGAGCCTGATTATCGGCGGGCGCCTGCAGCGAAACATTGCCGAAGACAACGACGGAGTGCTCGACTACAAAAAAGACAAGCGCGACATCACCTCCATCTGGGGTGACGTCGGGTACACCTACACCTTCGTTTTCGGCAACGGGTATTTCTGGAACCTCTGGGGCGTTGTAGGCATTGCGTACGGACGCGAGCACGCAGACGACGGCAACCTGCTGTTACCCGAATCGGACATAAAGACCGCCTTGGGCTACATCGGGGAAAAATGGGCATGGAACATCGTTCTTAAATGCGGATATTCCGCTATCGCGTTTGGCGAACATCTGGAGCAAAAATACGTGTCTGCCTTCGAAATCCTTGTAGTGCGCAGGTTCTAGCCGGCGAAATTTTCCGAGGCACGTAGCCAACGATCCAAAAACACTCAATCAATCAAGTCATTCTGGAACCGTGACAGGTGTTCGAACGGCAAGATTTGTCGGCCTCTGAACAGCCCGCAGCCATCGTTGATAAGGTGGTTATTGATGGCCTTGAACATATTCACGTCGATTTTCGCGAGTTCAAGCTCCTGCAATTTCACCAGGCGTTCGTAAGCCTCGTCAAAGTAGACGCACTCGCCGCTCGGAATCTGGTCGTGCTTGGAGCGGCGCTCTTCTTGCGACTTTTCGTAGCCAAAGTGGTTCGCTTCGCCGATTTCAGCAAAGTCGTCCATGTCCTTTGTACGCAACTGGACTTCCGTGTAGCAGCGTGCGAGATTGTCGTAAAATGTTATATGTAATGATTGGTAACCCGAGCTCCTGGGAGTTGCCACCGAGTCATGGTAATACGGCCTGACAGCATCCTTGAGCAGGTCGGAATGTCCGCTGTCACTCAAGTGTTTAGAAACTTCTGCCGTGAAGCCCCGTTCTTCGAGGAATTCGGGCAAGGCGTTCGCGATTTCGTAGAGATATTTCCGTTCGACTTCGCTGCGGTCTTCGCCTTTTCTGATATGGCAAACCGGCATCGAGATGACGATGCGGTAAGCAATCAGGTCGCGGAAATTCAGCTTGCTCTTGATTTCGGCTTCGGACGGGAACGCGCCATTCTTCTTGTAGTAGTTGTAGATAAATTCAAGGATATACCCGTTGAACTTTTCTTCGGCACGGATCAACGACTTGATGCGTCCCTTGAATGTGAAGGCAAGGAAGGGATATTCCTTCGTCATAAATTTATAGAATTCTTTTATCCGTTGAGACTGCGAGGTCAAGAAGTCGTTGTGCTCGAGCAATTCAATAATCTGTATCAGGAAGTTCGAGTGTGCGAGGTCAATGCTGTTGCGCGTTCCTTTCGCGCTGTTCCTGAGGTCGTTCGAGTACTGGTGCAGAATCTTCAGCACCGTGTTTCCAGAGAACAAGTAGTCGTTCAAACAAATCATCTCAAGCCTCCTGAAGCCGAGCTTCATATAGGGGTTTACAAGACGAAATATATAAACGTTCGTCGCCCATCGTGCTAGACAAAGTAGCTCAAAAAAACTTTTTCAAAAACGCTTTACACGGGATGAAAAGCGTAATACCCGCTTTTACATTTTCTTCATACCATCATTGCACAAATACGCCAAAGGATTTTAGTGCGTATCATAAAGTACGGAACGAAACGGATTGTATCATAAGGAGCGGGGTACAGAAAAAACACGTAGAAAAGGCGTGATTGATGCTGCAATGTTTTGCTTTTTGTACAAAAATCCTTTTTTTACAACCAAATTCATTTTTACGATATATATTATAAGAATAATAAAGGAGAAAGTCCATGAAAAAGCATTTCCTTCCGTTATTGGCTTCGCTTTCGATTGGCCTATTTTTTGCGGCCTGCAGCGGAGATAGCGCTGGCGCGATTGTCATCAACAGCGATGAAGAAAATAGCGAAATTCAAATCGCCTCAAGCTCGTCCGACATCAGCAGCAGCGAAACACCCGAACAGCACAAGCTTAGTTCAGAAGCTATCTCCAGCAGCAGCGAAAAGCCGTCCGACAAAGATACAGTCATACCGGGAATAGCCGCAACATCGGGCGCCTCCAGCATGTTTGGAATCCCCGAAGGCTATGAGAGTGTTTCATTCAGCACCTTAGACGCAGGAGCACCTTCTAGCGTCGTCGTCAAAGGCGTCGGCGGCAAAAGCGGTAGCGGCGAAGGCAATGGCAACAACGAGCGAATGTCGGGTCTGCTCACCGCAAGCGAATGGAACGACCTGGACAATTGGGACTTCTGGACCAAGCTCCTCAACAACAACAGTTTCTACGACAAGCCCGATTACTGGAAATTCTTCCCGAAGAACCTCGTAGCGGTCAAGGTCGTGGATGCAGACAGCAACGGCATCGCCAACGTCACCGTAGAACTCCTCAACGGCGAAGATGTGGAATTCGCCACCAAGACTGACAACTCCGGGCTAGCCTACTGCTGGATAAGCCTTTTCGACGGTGAGGCTAAGGACCTCAAGGCCGAAGATTTCTCGTTGAAAGTCAACGGGACACCATCCGAGGAAACGCTCAAGCTCACCACAAAGAGTGACGAGAAAATCAATATCAACGTCATCGTAGACGAAGACGCCAAGCATCCCGCCCCTACCGCCGATATCGCCTTCATTGTCGATGCGACGGGATCGATGGACGACGAAATCAGCTTCCTCAAATCCGACCTCGAATACATCATCCAGCATGTGGCTTTGTCAAGTACGACGTCGTTGCGTACGGCAGCCCTATTCTACCGTGACGAAGATGACGACTACCTCACCCGACACAGCGACTTCGCCGACAACGTGGCTGAAACACAAAAATTCGTATCCAACCAGATAGCCGATGGCGGTGGAGACTACCCCGAAGCCGTACATACCGCACTCGAGGCAGCCCTGCAAGACCTCTCCTGGAACGAATCAGCACGTGCACGCATAGCCTTCCTTATTCTTGATGCACCGGCCCACTACGAAACCGACGTCATCGAAAGCCTCCAGAAATCCATCACTCTCTTTGCCAAGAACGGCATCAAGATAATCCCCGTGGCGGCAAGCGGCGTGGACAAGGATACGGAATTCATGCTGAGGTTCTTTGACCTCGCGACGGGCGGAACGTATGTATTCCTCACCAACGACAGCGGCATCGGTGGCGACCACATCGAGGCCTCCGTTGGCGACCACGAGGTGGAACCCCTCGCCGATTTGATGGTGAAGCTGATAAGGAAATACATAGATTAAAATTGTGGGTGAGAGAATACTATCTTTTCACCCATTATGTCGCTTTTATTCGGTATATTATTTTTCTCGCTTTTTGTCAGTGCGCTCATACGCGGCAATTTCTCGTACGGCAAGGCGGATTACGATTTCCACGAGCATCCAGTGCAGTTCGTGATTGTTCTAGTGTTCATTCTAGGAATATCAGCGCTCTGTTTCTACAGGTTTCTCGTTGAAATGGAAATCATCGGATAAAGCAACATGATTCTCCGCAAGCCCGATTTTTACGACAGGTTCAAGTGCATCGCCGGGCGGTGCACAGACACTTGTTGCGTCGGGTGGGAAATTGACGTTGACGAAAATTCGCAAGAGGCATACCGCAAGGTGATAGGCGTTTTTGGAGACAAGCTGCGGGACAACATCGAAGATGGGCATTTCAAGCTGCAGCCCCACGACCGCTGTCCCTTCCTGGATAAAAACAACCTCTGCGAAATTTTCACGAACCTAGGCGAAAGTAGTCTTTGCAATATTTGCCGCGAGCATCCGCGTTTCGTGGAAGTGTACGGCGACATCATGGAAAAGGGAATCGGGCTCTGCTGCGAAGAGGCCGTGCGGCTCTTACTCGAAGGTGAAGGGCCTCTCGCATTCACGGGAGAAGAATGTGACGAGCCCGAAGATGAAATTGACGATGACGACCGCGAAATACGCGACCAGGTGCTTTACGAGCGCGAGCAGATTTTTGCAAGCCTCGCCGACGATTCCTTGACATTCCAAGAAAGACTCTACGACGCCTTCGGATTTTCCGAAGGCACCCCCTTTGCACCGCTGGAGGATGCAGGCGCCTACGTGGAACTTCTGGCAAACACGGAAAGTTTCGGCCCTGCCTGGGACGAGGCTCTTGCGCGAATCAAGAAACGTATAGCCTCAGGCGCCATCAGCGACCAAGGATTCTTCTCCGAAAACGAGAGCATGCGAATCCTCGCCTATCTCGTTTACCGGCATTATGCCAAGTGTTTGTTCGACGGCCACGAACAGGGCAAGCGCCTGTTTGCTGTATTTTTCTGGAACGTGGTGCGGCTCTTTACAAGGGAACTCGCGGGAGACGCAACGCACCCGGTACAGGACAACGATTCCGCCATCAAGATTAACGCTATCAAGATTCTCTCGCGGCAACTCGAATACTGCGAAGAGAACATGCAGCGCATCGAAAGCGCACTTGATTCCTGCGAAAATTTAAGTGACAACACGAACGGCTGATTACGCGCCGATTTCTTCTTTGTCCATCACGTGCTTGCGCCACTTGCCGCTTTTCCAGCGCAGCCAGAAAATGACGGGCGCTGTACTGTAAACAGCCACTACCGCGATCCAGGCGTAATGCGCAGGCAGGTGGAAAATGTAGGCCGCCACATACAGCGCACCCGAAACACACCAGTTCATGATGGCGCAGGCGAACATGACCCACACCGTGTCGCCCGCACCGCGGAGAGCGCCCGCATACACAACAAGCAGCACCTCGACAAAAATGTAGAAGGTCGCGATGCGAAGCATGAAGATGCTCATGGGGCGAGCAGCATCGAAAATCGCAATTGCCTCGGCCGAAGCTTCCGTCATGTCGGGCCTGAATATATCCGTCAGCACGCCCGGCAGGAATACGAAAAAGACGCCCATGAGGAGCGAATAGCCCCACCCGAGTTTGAGTCCGGAATAGGTCGAGCGAGTCGCAGCAGCAGCATCGCGCGCACCCACGTAACGCCCCACGAGGCTCGTGGAAGCCACTTCCAGGCCCATCAGCGGAACGTACGCCACCATGTCCCAGTTGAACATCACCGACGACGCAGTGGCCGCATCGGGACCGAGCGCGTGGAACATAAGAATCATGAGCTGGAACGCCGACATGTTCAGGAACATCTCGACGCCGGAAGGAATGCCCTTCTGCAAGAGTTCGCGGGTCAAGGGCCAGCTGAAAGCGAAGGAGGAGCGCGTATTGAAACGGCTATTGCAGGATTTCGCGAAGAACTTCGCGAACAGGATGACCGTGGAAACGAGGTTTCCGATGAGCGTACCATAGGCGGCACCGGCCACGCCAAGCGCGGGAATCGGGCCCAAACCGTAAATCAGTACAAAGTTGCAGGCCACGTTCACGATCATGCCCACAAACGCCGCCTTCATCACAATCTTCGTTTCGCCGATACCGCTAAAGAAGCACGGGGCAGCATTGCGCACCAGGTTGATGACGCCACCGAACATCAAGATGTTAAAGTAGGTCTTCTGGTATTCCAGTTGGTCGGCGGGCAAGTGTTCCATGCCGAACGCCAAGTGCCCCAGCGGAATCGTGAGGTACAGGAGCGGCACGGAAATCAGCGAGAGGTACACCGCCTGCATAAAGACGCGCGCACAGTCGGATGTCTTCTTGGCACCCAGACGCTGGGCCACCATCGCGGTCGTGTAACTGATGGCACCGGTAAAGAACATCGTGAGCGCAAGCTGCACCGCCCCAGCGCCAAGCGCCGCGTTCATCTCGGCAGGCCCGAGCTTAGAGAGGAACAGGCGGTCGATAAAGGTCATGATGGTGTCGAAAGACATCGACAGGAGCATCGGAAGCGCCACAACAAGCACATCCTTCACGTCCCCGTTCTTCTTGAATTTTTTAGGGCGATAAAAGATATTCAACAAAGAATCGACCATATTGGGCGACAAATATAGAAAAAAGAACTAAAAAATCAACGTTTCAGCTTATTAAGACTTTCAAGGCGATTCAGCGCATCGTATAGCGTCTCATCTTTTTTCGCAAAATGGAGGCGCACCAGGTGGTCCACCGGCTCCCTGAAAAAGCTGGAGCCGGGCACCGCGGCAACGCCCACCTTCTGCGCCATGTCGATGCAGAACTGTTCATCGGGCAGTTTGTCGCCGGCATGGGAACCGCGCGAGCCGTACCCGAATTCGGAGATGTCGATTAGGACAAAGTAAGCGCCCTGCGGTTCGGAGAAGCGTAGACCTAGGTTCAGCAAACCATCCGTAAACAATTGACGCATGTGCGTGTAGTGCGCCTGCAGGCCAGCATAGTACGAATCGTCAAAGCGGAGCGCCGTCACGGCGGCTTCCATCAGCGGAGCAGCGGCGCCGACCGTCAGAAAGTCGTGGACTTTCTTGACGCGGTCCATCACGGGGGCCGCGGCAAGCACGTATCCGAGACGCCACCCGGTCACCGAATAAGTCTTGCTCAGGCTGCTGCATTCAATGGTGCGTTCGAACATTCCCGGAAGCGTCGAGATATACGTGTGACGGTGAGGCGCATAAATAATGTGCTCGTACACCTCGTCCGTAATCACGTACAGGTCGTACTTCACCGCCAGGGAGGCAATTATCGAGAGTTCTTCGCGGGTAAAGACCTTCCCGCTCGGGTTCGCCGGGTTGCACAGCACGAGCGCCTTCACGCCCGGCTGCTTCATGGCGCTTTCCAGAACATCGGCATCGAAGCTCAAGTCTACGGGAGAAAGCGGCACGTACACGGGAGTCGCCCCGCAGAGAATCGTATCGGCGGAATAGTTCTCGTAGAACGGCGAGAACAGCACGACCTTGTCGCCAGGATTACATACCGACATCATCGAGGCCATCATCGCCTCGGTACTGCCGCAGGTGATGACAATTTCCGTTTGCGGATCATAGCGCAGTCCGCTAAAATGAAACTGCTTGTCGCTCAGCGCCTCGCGGAAATTCTGGGCACCGAACGTAATGGCGTACTGGTGCGGACCCGCAAGCGCCACCTCCGACAACCGCTTCGTCAGCGCTTCCGGAGGGTCAAAATCCGGGAATCCCTGCGAAAGGTTGATTGCCCCGCAGGCATTCGCGATGCGGGTCATCCGGCGAATAACGGAATCGGTAAAGGTCTCTGTGCGCTGGCTTAGGGGTTGCATAGTGAGCCAAATTTAAAAAATTTCCTGCAAAAATCCTAAAAAAAGGGGATTCGAATCTTTTTTCATGCGGCAGTCTTTTTATTATTACAAAATAAGGCTATATTATCACCTAAAGAACTTTTTAGACATATATAGGAGTTTATATGTTGCAATATTGCACTAAAGCCATGCTTGCCGCAACGCTGATTTGCGCAGCATCATCTTTCGCACAGACTGACGATGGTTACGCAGATCCGTCTTATGGTTCAGAAGACACCCAGAGCTATGCAGCTCCTGCTCCAGCACCAGCTCCGGCTCCTGTCGCAGCCCCCGCCCCGCAACAGAACAACGCCCCTATTTACGTAAACGCTTCGCAGGCCAACCAGATTTATGCCGTTCCGCAACAGAACTACAACCAGAACTATGCGGCCCCGCAGCAGAACTACAACCAAGGCTACAATAATGGGTATAACCAGAATTATGCCGCCGTTCCTGTAGCTCAACCGCCAAAGACCGGCCGAACGCTGCAAGCCCTCAGCTTTGCTCTTCCAATCGAAACCGTGACATGGGAAATTGACGATTCCAATACAGACATTGAGTACAGCTCTGTCGGATTCGAATTCAACTGGACCCGTTACAGGGTAAACGACAACGGCTATTCCTCCCTCTTCGGGCTTTCTATCGGATACGTCACTGGCGAAACCGAGGGTAAAAGAGGTATCAAGGGTCCCGACATGGACGGTATGGACTTCAACCTGAAATTCGGTTGGGGTATGGCCCCCGTGGCAAAAGAATTCATTTTTGCATTCCATATCTTTATGGGCTTCGACATCAAGGCTCTTGAAGGCGAATTCGAAGATTCCGATTCATATGAAGAATATGATTACAACAGGGATACCTACGTGACATCATCACGGACCGTCTCCATGGAATATTCGTCCACCTACATCGGCTCTATCCTCGGTGGCGACCTGCTTCTTGCCTACCAGGTTAACGATTCGTTCGCCTTAGTGGGCGGTGTCGACATTTCGACCAACCTCGCCGGCTTTGGCATATTCTCCTATGAATACAGCAGCTATTCCGACAACAGCGACGCCATTACCTTCATGTTCTCCGGGATCAACATTGTCCCGCACATCGGTATCTCGTTCGTCTACTAACATAACTTTATAACACAATTCGGCCACGACCAAGCTAAAACCGCTTTGTCGTGGTTTTTATTTTTTTCTATCTTGTAGCCCACTATGTTTTCACAGCTGACCGACTCTCTAGAATCTACTCTCAAGAACCTGCGCGGGCAGGGCAAGCTCACCGAAGAAAACGTCGCCGAATCGCTGCGCGAAGTGCGCCGTGCATTCCTCGAAGCCGACGTGAACTTCAACGTGACGCGCGACTTCGTGAAGGCCGTCAAGGAAAAGGCCCTCGGATCTGAAGTCCTGACCTCGGTAACTCCCGGTCAGCAAATCGTGAAAATCATCCACGACGAACTCGTGAACGTCATGGGTGGTGAAACTAAGGAAATCAACCTCTCTGGTCCCGCTCCGGTGGGCATCATGATGGCGGGCCTCCAGGGTTCCGGTAAGACGACATTCGCCGGCAAGATTGCGCTCTGGATGCGCAGCAAGAAAAAGAGGAAACCGCTCCTCGTGGCAGCGGACGTGTACCGCCCGGCAGCCATCAAGCAGTTGCAGGTGCTCGGCAAGTCCATCGGCATCCCGGTCTACGACGAAGGCCAAGGCAACCCGGTCGAAATCATCAAGCACGGTTACCAGTATGCGAAGGACAACGGTTTTGACCTTGTCATCTACGATACCGCAGGCCGTCTGCAGATTGACGAAGAATTGATGCAGGAACTCGAGAAGGCGAAGGAAGCCGTACACCCCGACGAAATCCTGTTCGTGGCCGATGCAATGATCGGTCAAGAAGCGGTGAACGTCGCCGAGACCTTCTGGCAGCGTCTCAACTTCACGGGCGTCTGCCTCTCCAAGATGGACGGCGATACCCGCGGCGGTGCAGCCCTCAGCATCAAGAAGATGACGGGCGTGCCCATATGCTTTATCGGCGTGGGCGAAAAGCTCCCCGACATTGACCTGTTCCACCCCGACCGCATGGCCAGCCGCATCCTCGGCATGGGCGACGTGGTCAGCCTCGTGGAAAAGGCCCAGCAGGTCATCGACGAGAAGGACGCGAAAGACCTCAAGAAGAAGATTCTCAACAACACGTTCGACCTGAACGACTTCCTGACACAGCTCCGTACCATCAAGAAACTCGGCCGCATCAAGGACATTCTCGGGCTCATCCCGGGACTCAACAAACTCCCGCTTGACCAGATTGACGAGAAACAGCTCGTGTACGTGGAAGCCGTGCTCAGTTCCATGACCCCGAAGGAAAGGAAGAAACCGCAAATCCTGGACGGCAGCCGCAAGGCCCGCGTCGCCAAGGGTTCCGGTACCGACATCGGTCGCGTGAACGCCGTGCTCAAACAGTACGAGGGCATGAAGGAAATGTTCAAGAAGGTCGGCGCCTTTGCGAAAAAACAGAACAACGGCGGGACCGTCGGCAGCAACTATACGCCGCCCAAGGTCAAGAAAAAGCGCAAGTAAGTTATCGTCAAGACGCGAATTTGCCACAAATTCGCGTTTTTGACAGCAAAAAGAAGCCCTGATTACATTACAAACAAACTTTGACTAAAGTTCCCATTGGATTTGTTAGTTTTTTATTATATATTTATAACATTCCACCAAGGAGAGTTTATATGTCCAAACTTCATGCGTTTCGTAAGGGGCAAATTGTAGCCATATCGGCACTTTTTGCTGCAACCTTTGGATTGTTCGGCTGCGGAGACGACTCCAGCAGCGACGGCGGTTCTACCAAACAGGAATCAACCTGTACCGTTTCCAAGACATCTTCAGCGGTAACAGTGAAAATGTCCGATGAAGGCGTCAACACAACCATCATTTTCGCATTCAACAAAGACGGGAAGATGGTTTCCGAGACCCAGATTGTAACCATGCCCGATGAATCCAACGCCACGGCAAAGGCTTCTTGCAAGGCCATGGACCAAGACGAAGACGGCGTGGAAGTTGAATTTGAAGATGGAGCCTGCACCATTACCACGACCAAAGGCCTTACCGGCACCCTGGACAAGACATACAAGGCACAAAAAGCCCTTTGTGACGACAACTCCAGTGGTAAAGAATCTTCTGACAATGAATCCGAAGAAAAGGACGGACCGTCCAAGACTATTTCCAGCCTGACAAAGCTTTACTCAACCAAATGCGAAAAGTCCAACGCCAATGAAATCGTTGCCGTAAAGGACGAGAGCACCGACTACATCTGCGCAAAAATTGACTTGGCCGGTGTAGCGACCTACATGTGGGCTCCCGCCGTCGACAAGATCGACGACATGCCCAAGTGCACCAAGAAATGGGCCACGGCCAATCCCAAGCTGACTTACGCCTATGACATGTCGGAAGAAGAAATCTTCACCTGCTCCGAAGGCGAAGATTCTAAATGGGCATGGACAGCCTTGAAAGTCTCCGACAAGAATGGCGAAGGTGACGACGAAGGTGACGATGAAGGTGATGACGAAGGCGATGACGAGGGCGACGATGAAGGAGACGACGAAGGAGATGATGAAGGCGACGATGAAGGAGATGATTCTTCCTCTAGCACCAAGGCCAAGTCTTCGTCCAGCGCAGCCAACGACAAGGCCGTGACTTTCAAGGACGACGTTCTCTGGGAACCGGGTTATGGATCCCGCGCCCGCACCTTCTTCAACACAGTTGACGAAGACAACTTCCTCGAAGACAACGAAAAGACTGGCGACAGTTCCGGATGGTGGTTCAAGTACCTGGACGACGACAATAACGGAATTTCCACTGCAATCGGCAAGTTCACAACGACTTCCCTCGAACTGACTATCACGCTGAATTACAAGGGATGGGTCTATAAAGATGCCGAGTACAATGCACCGAATCCGTATCCCTATGCCGGTTTCGGCTTCAGCTGGTCGCCCAACGGAGAAGGCGAAGCTGTTGATCTGTCCGACTGGGAGGGCATCTGCATGGTCTACGAAGCAAGCGATGCATTCGAGGTTTCCCTGCAAGCAGAAGGAGACGGAGGATTCTCCTGGTATTATCCGGCCAGCATGAGCTCATCCACCAAGACGGTCAATATTGACTTTGCCTCATTGACAAGGTCTCAATACGCAACAGCAAACTACCCCAGATCCACCGCGTTAACGCAAGTAACAAGCCTGCAAATCAAGTACACCAACGACGAATCGCATGCTGACCAGGAATGCGACAGCCGCTACTATACAGCGTCGGAATGCAATTCCTACGGAATCAGCGCCAGCAACACCATCAAGATTTACAGGATCGGCAAGTATGGCACCTGCAGCGGCGTAAACACGACCCTGTAATTTCTGCTTACAACTGTATACAGAATTTTTGATACGTCCCCTAGCCTCTGGCTGGGGGCGTTTCTAATATTGAGGCGCATGCAAGTCAAGGACCGTTCCCTACTGAGCCTCTCGTGGCCTTTGTTCATCACCTTCGGCATCGGCACCATCCAGCCGATGATGGACAGCTGGTTCCTGTCGCGCACTTCCGAAACGGCGGCGGCGGGCGTGGGGGCTCTCATGCCCATCCTGGGCGCCCTCTTCATGGCCATTCTGGCATTCGCCCAGGCCGGGGCGAGCATCGCCTCCCAATTTATTGGCGCGGAACGCCCCCGGCAAGCGGCCACCACGCAAACCATGGTCCTCATCGGAAGCCTGCTCCTCGGCGTTGCCATCACGCTCGTCGTCATCCCGCTTGCCGACAACATCGTGAGCTGGATGGGACTTACCGGCGATGCCGCCCTCCACGCCCGCGACTTTTTGCACGTGGTCTCCATCGGCTTTGCATTCCGGGCACTGCAATCGACGCTTACTGCGCTTATCGCTACGCACGGGCTCACCATCTGGAACCTCTTCGGCAACATCATCACCATCATCTCGAACGCCGCGATGAACGTCGTGTTCCTGAACGGCTACTTCGGCCTCCCGAAAATGGGAGTCAAGGGCGTCGCACTCGCGACCATGCTCTCTTGGCTCATCGCTTCGGCCATTCTCTTCCTCGTCCACCACTTCAAAATCCACCACAAAATTCGCAGCACCGACTTCAAGCGTTCACGCATCATTCTGCCCGACTGGATACGCATCGGCTTCCCCGCCGCTGTCGAGCCCGTCAGTTTTCAGCTTTTCCAGGTCGTGCTCACCGCTCTCGTCGTCCACCTGGGCATCACGGCCATGACAGCACGCATTTTCAGCGCGAACTTTGCGATGCTCGCCGTCATCTTCAGCGTGGGTCTCAGCAGCGGTAACCAAATTTTGGTCGCGCACCTTGTCGGGGCGCACGATTTCGCAAAGGCAAACCGCAGGCTGCACCAGAGCCTGATTGCCGGAAGCGCAAGCGGCCTCCTGATCGCAATAGCTGTCGCCCTATTCGGAGAGCATTTGCTCCGCTTCTATACCGCCGACCCAGAAGTCATCAGGCTGGGCAGGCTCTGCCTCTGGTGCGACGTGGCCCTCCAGCCCTTCAAGGCGGCAAACATGGTCATCACGTCTGCACTCCGCGCCTCGGGCGATTCCAAGTTTCCCGCCATCGTGGGGTCTTCCATGATGTGGACCTGCGGCCTGGGCACCGCACTGCTGCTCGCCTTCGTGTTGGACCTCGGACTCGTGGGAATCTGGCTCGGCATGGCCTCCGACGAATTCTACCGTTCCATCGTCAACTACATCCGTTGGCGCGGCGGGAAATGGAAGAAATCCGGCGTGGTATAGCCTTGTATCATATGCAATCCATTTTGTTTCATTTATAAAAATAAATTTTTCTACAATCACATTTTTCTGCATTTTTGAAATAATTTCAATGTTTTTGTATCACAATATATTGACTTTCTAAAAGTTTCAATCTATATTGACTACGAAGGGATACAAGACATGAAGCCTATAACTGAATACCAAGATTACCGACGCTACATGCTGGAATTCTACGAAGAACGCAAGAAGTCCGGATTCACGTGGCGCGAATTTTCAAAGGACGCAGGATTCTCCTCACCGTCTTACCTCAAGCTCGTATGCGAAGGAAAAAGTTCGCTCAGTCGGGTCGGTATTCCCCGCGTTGCCTCCGCCATGGGACTCTCGGGTTTCGAGCGCTCTTACTTCGACAAGATGGTGGAATTCGGGAACGCCACGAACGACGAAAAGAAAAAGGCCGCCTTTGCAGAACTCACCCGCATCGCAAAAGAACAGAGGGCACGCGTCATCGATGCCGACACGTTCGCCTACTACGAATCTGCAATCAACTCCATCGTTCGCGAACTTGCGCCCCTGATGCCGGGCGCACTTCCGAACGAAATCGCCAAGCGGATCAAGCACCTGTTCACGGCTCAACAGGTCCGCGATTCTCTCACCTTGCTGACCAAAGCGAAATTCCTCGAAGAAACCGACGAAAATACCTACCGCCAGACGGACAAGGCCATCACCGGCTCGTCCGAAGCCATCCCGCTTGCGCTGCGATCCATGAACCGCGAAATGACGGACCTCGCCAAGGAAGCCATCGATACCGTCGACTCAGGCGAACGCAACATCTCGGGCGTCACCATGGGCATCGACGAGGCTACATTCGCACGGATTTCCGAAGAGATCGACAATTGCCGCAAGCGAGTCATCGTCCTCGCTAACGGTTGCAAGAACATCAACCGCGTTTACCGCCTGAACCTTCAACTTTTCCCGCTCACAGACAAAGTATAGGAGTATCAACATGAAATTACTGAAAAAACTTCTATTCTTCGCAGCAATCCTTCAAGCCACCCTGCTCCTGATTGCCTGCGGCGATTCAAAGGTCAGCGGAACCGATGAACAGACGAACTCCGTAACCGCAGCTATCGACAGTGCGCTCACCGAATGGCTCTCAAGCGACACGCTTATAGCCCCCAAACAGCAAGACACTTCAGTTCACTGGTTCAGCTACATCATCGAGGACCCCAACAGCACCATCAGAAATCCGGGCATAGAAGTCAAGAACGGAACACTGTACAACGCGCTACGCGACGATTTCAAATCGCTCACCTGCGAAACCGAAACAAACGGGTTCGTCTATTCCGTCAATGCCAGCGATTCACTAATACGGAAGTACCTCGTTCTACCGGACACCATGAGCGCGGACAATTTTGAATCGGATTGCATCGCTGAAGGAGGCGAGTTCGCGACGGACACGACAAGCGAAACCGCAGGCCAGCTGATACACTCCTGCAATCTAGAAACCGCCGAACACCTGTCCGAAAGCAGGCATTACGTGGACCCGAACTGGAAGAAATACGTTGAACTGATTGTAGGCATCTGCCGAAAATAAGAAACTAAACCGAAATAACAAATCACGGCGTCAAGGCTTCGTGCCATGATGCGTTACGAAACACATCCTTAAAAAGGAGGGAGTCATGAATCTCTTAGCCAAAACCATCGCCTGCGGGGTTGCCGCATTTGCACTGTACGCCTGCTCAAGCGAAAACATTGCCGCCCCAGAACAAGCCCCATCCCAGGCAAACGGCAGCAACGAAAATTACCAGCTCGTCAGCGCCAATTTGCCAGACGAAACGAAAGAAACTCTCGAAAGTTGGCTGCAAGGCAACTCGCTCAGCAAAATGATCGCGGTCGACCACTGGTGTGTCGAAAACCCTGATTATCCGGACAATCCGTGGTGGTGCCTCCCTCCCAGGATCCAATTGGAAAGCGGAACGGTATCTAAATTCTATTTAGGAACCAGCGACCGCATCAGCTGCGAACTGGCACAGGACACCCTTACCTACAGCGGCTACATGAACGATAGCACCGCCACGAAAACGTTGAGCAGCAACCTGGTCAACTATATTAGTGATATCGCAGAGGAATTCCGGGATTCCTGCGAAGCCGAGGGAGGGACCTTCATTGAAAATAACGAGGGGGACATGGAATGCGAGGTCAAATTGAAACCCTGGGACTGCGAAACCTGTCCGGAAGGAATAACCCCCCTCTACAGCGACCCGAACTGGAGGTTTTTCGCCCAGAAAACCATCGAACCCTGCCGGACAATGCCCGCAAAGCGACCTTAAAATAGTTCAAAAAACAGCGAAATCAGCAAAAATTCGCCAAATTTCGCCGTTTTTAGAATTACTTTGTTCGTAAACAACGGAAAAATTTTACATTCCGTCCTTTACGCACAAGATTTTAATTGCTATATTTGGCCAAAAATGAACAACACCCCCGATTTTTCGGGAAAAACCCAAAAAGAGGTTAAAATGGCAACCGTTATCCGTCTCGCTCGTTTCGGCAAGCGTCACAACCCCATCTACCGCGCCGTGGTTATCGACAACCGCAAGGCCCGCGACGATAGCTTTATCGAACAGGTGGGTTTCTACAACCCGAACACCAAGGTGCCCGAGATCCGCTTCGATCAGGAAAAGGTCCTGAAGTGGCTCAAGACTGGCGCTCAGCCGTCTGACACCGTCCGCAACCTCCTCAAGAGGGCTGGCATCATGGAACTCTTCCACGAACTCCGCGCTGGCCGCTCCATCGAAGGCAAGGTCGCTACTCCGCGTGCCGAAAAGGCCAAGAAGGCTAAGCTCGGTCCTAAGGCTCTCGCCAAGATCGAAGCTGAAAAGGCCGCCAAGGAAGCCGCTGCTGCTGAAGCTGCTGCCGCTGCCGAAGCTCCTGCCGCCGAAGCCGCTGCTGAAGCCCCGGCCGAAGCATAATCAAAAAGCTTTGAAAAGGTCCTGTGCCCCGCGCACGGGACTTTTTTCGTCTCTCGCCTCACTTCCCCCGTCTATATGTCCGAATCTGAAGAGTACATTACCGTCTGCCAGCTCATGCGCACGCATGGCGTCAAGGGCCATATCAAGGCAATGCCCCTGACCCACGACATCACGCGCCACAAGAGCCTCAAGACCGTATCGGTGAAAAAGACGAACGGAGAAATCCAGGAGCTTGAAATCGAGGAATCCAGGCAGGCCGGCAATCTCTGGTTGCTGAAGTTCAAGGGAATCGACACCCCCGAAGCAGCAAAGTTCCTGGTGAATGCCGACGTGATGATTCCGGAATCGGAGAGACTCCCCGCACCCGAGGGCGAATACTACATCGACGACCTTGTCGGTTTCCGCGTCAAGACAGAAGACGGCCGCGAAGTCGGCGAAGTACTCGAAGTGCAGGAACTCATGACGGTCGACGCCTTCCATATCCAATTCGACCCGGACATGCAACAGGAGTTCAGCAAGAAATCCATCCTCGCCCCGTGGATAGACGACTGCGTCAAGGAAGTGGACGAGCAGGGCCAGTTCATCGTCTGCGACTCGGACTACCTCAAGTCCCTGTGCCCGGAGGAAAGATGATCATCGACTGCATCACCATATTCCCCGAGATGTTTGCGCCCATGAAGAGTTCCATTATGGGGCGAGCCCAGGCCAAGGGACTATTCGAGTTCAACACGGTCTATCTCCGCGACTTCGCCATAAACGACTACGGCCAAGTCGACGACGTGCCCTACGGGGGCGAACCGGGCATGGTGCTCCGTCCGGAACCGCTGGCCAAGGCCATCCGTAGCACGGGTGTCAAGGAAGACGGCGGAAAGGTCATCTACCTTACAGCCGACGGGGTCCCCCTCACCCATGCGATTGCGCAGGAACTTTCCAAGGAAAACCACCTGGTGCTCGTCTGCGGGCACTACAAGGGAATCGACGATCGCATCCGGCAATCCGAAGTCGACATGGAAATTTCCATTGGCGATTTCGTCGTCAGCGGGGGCGAATTGCCCGCCATGATCCTCACGGACGCGGTTGTCCGGCTGGTGGACGGAGCCCTCGGCCACAAAGAAAGTGGCGAGACGGACTCGTTCGCCCAGGGCGTACTGGGATGGCCGGTCTACACCCGACCCGAGGAATTTGAGGGAAAAAAGGTGCCCGAAGTGCTGCTTTCGGGCCATCACAAGAACATTTCCG
>JAEEGG010010028.1_pt1 | contig 21042 bp, 15 predicted proteins | sample 9134161 | NCBI WGS metagenome assembly JAEEGG01 (sample SAMN16246543, study PRJNA631951) | gut metagenome | biome: gut microbiome; feature: rumen; material: CR-attached | host: Bos | place: Iran: Karaj | collected 2018-10
TTATGTGCCCAAAGGCTACGAGCTTGTCTGGCAGGATGAGTTCAATGAGGGCACAGAGCCCGATGCCTCCAAGTGGAACCACGTGGTTATGCGCCAGGGAATGGTCAACCACGAGCTCCAGAACTACGTCAATCATGTAACTACCGCCGGGACTCCCGTAACCGAGGTCAAGGACGGCACCCTGCGCATTAACTGCTTCAAGGAGAATGACAGAGTCTATTCCGGCCGCCTGAACGGAAACGCCCGCACCGGCTGGCAGTACGGCTATTTTGAGGCCCGCATCAAACTGCCCCAGGGCAAAGGCACCTGGCCCGCCTTCTGGATGATGCCCGCCGCCAACCGCATGCCCAACAACGGCTGGCCCCGCTGCGGTGAGATAGACATCATGGAAGAGGTAGGCTTTGTACCAAACGAGGTCTCATCGTCCATCCACACCCAAGACTACAACCATACTAAAGGCACCCACAAGAACCACGCCATGACCATAAAGAAGGCCGAGGGTGATTTCCACATCTACGCCCTGCTCTGGACCGAAGATGAGATAATCACATACGTGGACGGCAAGGAGCAGCTGCACCTGCTAAAATCCGTTCTGGGTGAAGACCATGACCAGTGGCCATTCCACTACCCCTTCCACATAATCCTGAACCTGGCCTGGGGCGGCGACTGGGGCGGCCAGGACGGAGTGGATGAGAGCGCCCTACCCGTAACAATGGAAGTGGACTACGTCCGCGTATATCAAAAATGATACAATTGGGGTCAGACCCCTTTTGTACTATTCTAACCCAAATATATGAGAAAGTTTAGATTATTTGCCGTAATGGCAGTGAGCGCCCTGCTCGTAACATCATGCAATAGTAAAGCCCAGAACGGCTTTGAGATAAAACGCGGAGTGAACGTAAGCCACTGGCTTTCACAGTCACAAGCCCGAGGTCAGGCACGCGCAAACCATATCACCGAGCAGGACATGGCCCGCATCAAGGAGATGGGCTTTGACCACATCCGCCTGCCCATAGACGAAGTCCAGTTCTGGGACGAGCAAGGCAACCGCCTGGACGAGGCCTGGCAGCTACTTACCAACGCCCTGGAGTGGTGCTGCAAGTACAACCTGCGCGTAATAGTTGACCTTCACACCCTAAGGTCACACAACTTCGTGCTGCAGGAAGGCCAGAAAAACGCTCTATATGAGGACTCCGCCGAACTCCAGAAACTCATAGAGATGTGGAACCAGTTATCGGCCCAGATGAAAAGATTCCCCGTTGATATGGTGGCATATGAGTTCATGAACGAACCTGTGGCCGATGACCCCGAGCAGTGGAACCAGGTGGTTGAGAAGGTGCACGCCGCCCTGCGCAAGCTGGAACCCGACCGCAAGCTGGTGATAGGCTCCAACCGCTGGCAGAGCGTAGGCACATTCAAGGACCTGCGCATACCCAAGGGCGACAAAAACATCATACTGAGCTTCCACTACTACAACCCCATGTTCGTAACCCACTACCGCGCATCATGGACCGATGTAGGCCGATTCACAGGCACCGTAACCTACCCCGGCCAGCTCATCTCCAATCAGGACTACGAGCATGTCTCAGAGCAGGTCCAGAAGATAATACGTGAAAATGAAGGTCTGACCCAGTGGAACCGCGACCGCATCAAGAATGATATGGCCGATGCCATCAAACTGGCCAAGGACCTGGGTTTGCAGCTGTTCTGCGGAGAATGGGGAGCCTACCAGCGCACCCCCAGAGACCTGGCCTACGCCTGGATGAAAGACATGATCTCAATCTTTGACGAATGTAACATAGCCTGGACCGTCTGGTGCTACGACGCCGACTTCGGCTTCTGGGACCAGCGCACCAAGGACTACAAGGACAAGCCCATGTATGAGATCCTCACCTCCGGCAAAGCCCTGAAGTGACCGCCACTAATTTCACATTTGCAGAAAACAACCTTTTCCATTATGAAGAAGATCTGGAAGATAATATTGATTACTGTTGTGGCGGCGGGAATTCTTGCTGCCACATGTCCCGGCAAGCAGCGCCACACTGACGCGATAGTCGGGTATATGAGCAAAGAGCTGCAAAAGCAAGCTAACAATTTAGTAAAGGAGTATGAGAAACTGCACAATAACAATAGTATGCCCGATAAGGGTAAACAGGCGTTATCAAAACTGGAGGAATCATTGATAGATCAGATCAAACCTGCCATCAACAAAGTTCTTGTTGTAAAAAACTATGGTCTTTTCAGTTTAGGTTGCCTTGAGAATGAGACTGATGGAACAACCAGAGTAACTACAGGTATTCTTGGAATGATTATCCCCAGCAAGAGTGGACTCAAGACCGATTACAATCTGAACATAAACGGTAGCAGATAATATGAAACACATACAATATCAGACAGAGGGAACCTGCTCCCTACTCATAGACGTAGTAGCCGATGACAACGACATAATCCAGCAGGTAGCATTCCTGGGCGGATGCAACGGCAACCTGCAAGGCATAAGCCGCCTCGTAACCGGCCAAAAGATAGACGATGTAATATCCCGCCTTAACGGCATAGACTGCGGCGGCAAAGGCACCTCCTGCCCCGACCAGCTCTGCCGCGCTCTTGAGCAACTGAAAAAATAGTACCATTGGGGACAGACCCCTTTGGTACATAAAATGCCACAGGCTGCTTTACGCCATCAACACGCAAGAAATGCGTGTTAATCTTCCAAATTGAACTGAATCTGGTTATGTTTTAAAAAGTAACCAAGTTCAGCAAAAAAGTAACCAAGCTAGACCCCAAAAAGTGTCAGAGTTCAATTAAAAAGTGTCAGAGTTCAGCGAAAAAAGTGACGCAAAGGGGTCGTTTAACAATGCGTCATTTCCCTTTGCGTCAATAACTGTTGGCAAAAGGTTGTAACGCTATAACCTTTTTGCCAACAGTTTCTAAATGGTTATTAGCATAAATTTAGATCTGTTTTCCGTAAAAAAATTACGGATGCAAGGAAAAAACATATATATTTGCAGCAGAATAACAAAGGGACAGTTATGCTAATCAAATTTGCCGTAAAAAATTTCCGAGGTTTTGCCGAAAGGATTGAGTGGGATTTATCACATCCCAGCAATTACACATTCAATGCTAACGCCATCAAAGATGGTATTATTAAGAACGGCATCATCTATGGCCCTAATGGTTCTGGTAAAACAAATTTCAGTGTCGCTTTATTTGATATTGTCAACCATTTAACACAAAAATCAAAAAAAGCCGATTATTATCAGAACTTTGTTTATGGCGGTAATTCTAATTTAACCGTTGATTTTGAATACACATTCAGTTTCCAAGGGAAAAAAGTAGAGTACGTATACTCAAAAAACGTATTTGGAATTCTTGTAAAAGAAGTCTTGATATTGAACGGTGTGACTGTATTTAATCGCACAATGAATGCATTATCTTTGGACGAAAAACAATTTCCAATAAACAAAGAAGCAAAGCAAAATCTACAGATGAATGCTAATAGCATATCAATTGTTAATTATCTGCTTACCTCTTACCCCCTTGCCAAAGATCATTACTTGATTCAAATGAGAAACTTTGTCGATTCCATGCTCTGGTTCAGATGTCTGAAAGTAAATGAATACATGGGCTTTGACAATGTCATCACAATTCTTGACGAATACATAATAAAGAACAACCTGATTAAGGATTTTTCTGTTTTTCTTGAAAAAATCAGCGGACAGAAATTCAATTTCGTCCAATCACGAGAAACAGACAAAATGTTGTTTTGCAAGATAGGGAGCGGAACTATTGCTTTTGACCTGATAGCTTCAACTGGCACACAATCATTGAAACTATTATATTTCTGGTTAAAGAAAATAGACAAAGCTTCATTTGTTTTTATTGATGAATTTGATGCATTCTATCACTTTAAACTGGCATTTGAGGTATGCAAGCAATTGTTCAATCTAAATTGCCAAGTGTTTACATCTTCGCATAACACATATCTGATGACCAATGATCTGCTTCGCCCAGACTGCAATTTCATTCTGCAGGACAACAAAATAAAACCCTTACAGGCATGCACTGAAAAGGAGTTGAGATTTGGTCACAACATAGAAAAATTGTTTAGAGCTGGGGCTTTTCAAGTATGATACTGTTTATTTTTGAAGGTAAGGACGATAAGACTTATTATGAGTCCATTAAAAGACTTTTCTTTCCAGAGAAGTTTGATACCTTTATATGTACATACAACAGCAACATATATTCACTCTATACCAAACTGAAACAACATGACACATTGAATGGGATGCTCGAGGTCAATACTGTTTCAGTATTTAAAGAAATATTGTTAGAAAAAGGCGACGAAACACTTAAGAATATCAGGGAAGACGAAGTTTCAGAAATATATCTGTTCTTTGATTATGACTTTCAGGAAGATTCCAGAACGCTCCAAGAGAATAATAGAATCCTGTCTGAAATGCTAAAGTATTTCACTGACGAGACAGAAAAAGGCAAATTATACATCAACTATCCCATGGTTGAATCTTTGCGATATACCAAAGAACTCCCAGATAACGACTATTGGAAATATACAGTAACCCGTCAAAGATGTCAAGATGAGAGTTTTAAACATCAGGTTTATGAATTCTCATTCTACGGCTCCAATTTAGGATATATCATTCCTACCATAAAACCTGCTGACGATGAGGTTAAGATAAGAGAGAAAACCGAAGCTGCTAAAATGAACTGGAGGTATCTTATAGTAATGAATGTCAGCAAGTCCAACTATATTTGCAACAACAAGAACGTGATTCCTGACGAGACTGATAATCAAAAAGATATTTTTGACAATCAACTATCAAAATATGTTGAAACAGAAGAATGTAAGGTTGCAATACTTAATGCATTTCCAATTTTCCTGTTTGAATATTTTGGTAGGAAGATAATCTAATGGAACATTAATAGTATTTGTTTATCTATTTGATTTGTCTACAGATTAGTTGTTATTTCTACTTCCTTTTTCGTATTTTTACGCTTTAATACAGCACCAACCTTTTAGGTCACAATTATTAAAGCTATGAGCGAAAAAGAACCTGGTTACGTTTACATTCTCACCAATCCCAGTTTTCGCGAGGATTGGGTTAAGATTGGTAAGAGTTCGCGTCCTGTCGATGTGCGCAGCAAAGAACTTGACAACACTGCTGTTCCCCTTCCATTCGAGATTTTCGCCACAATGAAAACCTCAAAATACAATGAAGTTGAAAAGCTGGTGCACAAGACAATAGACCGTCTAACAGATCTGCGCATACGCCAAAACCGCGAGTTCTTTAATGTTGCACCCCAAATAGCCCTTGACATATTCAATGATATAGCCAGCACCATATATGACGCCCAAGTGATACTATATGCTGATAATAAACCGATAGAGAAAAATGAGCATAATGAGCCCCAAAAACGAGAAATGAAACGCCCTCGTTTCAAGTTCTCCATGTGCGGCATCAAGATAGGTGAGCAAGTTACATTTGACCCAACCGGCCTTAAAGTGAAAGTTGCATCCGATGACAGCATCGAGTATGAAGGCCGCATATATAAGCTCTCCCCCTTTGTGGGTACATTCATGCCCGACGAGCACCGCAACACCTCTGGTGCTTATCAGGGTGCTAAATATTTCTCGTATAACGGGAGAGTGCTTGATGAGATAAGAAAAGAAAAAGAGAGCATCGAATAGTCTAGTCTATAATACATTATGATTACAAAAGATAATTTGATCACCCTTTTATTACATCCGTATTTTAGTTTTACGAAAAGCGGTAACATATATAAAAGAGAATATCCACAAGGTGCAAGTATTGAAATAAACTTCGAAACTCAGAAGATTAAGTATGCGCCTATTGATTCTCTTTTCAAAGAAGGCGAATTCCCCACAAAAGACAAGCCGGCTAATGGTTTTGTAATTCATAGGGATACTACATTAAATTTTAGCGCAAATGAAAATTTTGTCTGTTTGGTTTGTACCCATCTTTTGCTTAAAAAGGGATACGAGCCAAAGCATATAGTCTTTGAGCCCGCATTTAAAGTAGGCCACGTAAATAAGCCTTCATATGGCGACATACTTGTTTTTGACAAAGAATACAATCCGCTTGTTTTGATAGAAAACAAAACATTTGGAACAGAATTCAGCAAAGAATGGAACTTGATGCAGAAAGATGGAGGACAGCTTTTCAGCTACCTTGGTCCACTCGTTAATGTTATGGGGCGATGCCAGAATCTTGTTCTTTTTGCTGCCGACTTTGACGAAAAGGAAGTCCTTCTCAAAAACCATATTATCACTCTAAAGGATAATGAAAAACGTCTCAAAGAGTTGGATAATGCAAAGTCATTTGCAGATGCCCAAGGAAAATATTATGAAGTTTGGGATCAGACATACGGAAAGTCATTCGAGACTAAAGGTCTTTTTGAAGACGATATCGAGGCCTATTCTGTTGGAAAACTCAAATATACGATAAATGATTTGAAGGGGTTGTCTCATGCAGAGATACGCCCTATATACCATGAGTTTGCAACGATATTGAGAAATCATGCAATCACCGATTTCGAACATTCGTTTTATATCCTTATCGATCTGTTCCTCTGTAAGATTACCGACGAACTTAACAACCCTGATGACCTACAGTTTTATTATAAAGGAATTGCCCGTGACACGCCCAAGGAATATTGCAATCGATTGTTGAAACTGTACCAGCAGGGAAAGCAACAGCTCTTTAATGTGGAGGTTGTAAACAAGGATGAGGAAGATATCAAGCAAATTTTTGAAGATACCGGTCGTTCTCTTGTAACCAATGGACTGTTCGCAGGCATCAAGGAGCTGTTTGAAGAAATGAAGTTCTACAACATCAAGAAGTTCAACTTCATAGATGTGGAAAATCGGGAAGAATTTGAAATGAACTTTCAGATTCTGATAAAAATTGCAGCCCTCATACAGGACATCAACCTGAGCTCCAGCGAAACCAACCATTTCTTTGGCGACCTATTTGAGGGTCTTCTTTCCAAAAACGTTCACCAAACGGAAGGGCAGTTCTTTACACCACTTCCAATAGTCAACTTTATCATAAATTCTTTGCCTCAGTTCCCTAATACCGACAAGGTGAAGGTACTGGATTATGCCTGTGGTGCCGGCCATTTCCTGACCGAGTTCGTAAAGCATTATCCAAAGGCTAAAATATACGGGATAGAGAAAAGCCAAACGTTGAGTCAGGTTGCAAAAATCGCTGCTATCATTAATGGCTGTCAGGACTCTCGCATCATCTTTAAGGACTCGCTAAGTCATATAAACACGATGGATGTACGCTACCAAGGGTTTGAAAAAGAGTCTTTTGACTGTATTATTGCTAATCCACCTTATAGCGTGAAAGGGTTCTTAAATACGATGGAGCAAAAAGATCGTGACCAATTTGAACTAGCAAAGACTATCGAAGAAAAAGCGTTCTCTACAAATAGGTCTATTGAGTGTTTCTTTGTAGAACGTGCATATCATTTTTTGAAGAAAGACGGTCTAATGGGCATCGTTCTTCCAAGTTCGCTGTTGAGCAACGATAATATTTATACCAAAACCCGTGAGATCATTTTCGCGAACTTCAACATTCTGACAATTGCTGTGATGAACAGTCGCACATTTGGCTCAACAGGAACAAACACAGTTATTCTTTTTGCCCAAAAGGTAAAGAAAAACTCGGAAGGACTTCTCCATACTTTTTTAGACAAGAAGGATTACACCCAATATACAACCAGTAGCGCAATTGATTCCTATATTAAGAAACAGGGTTATCCCAAAGATGAGTATTTTGCGTTTATGCAAGACAATGTTCTTGGAGACAACCTTAAAGAAACAAATGTGTTCAAGGACTATGTCGCAAACTTTAAGAAGAGCAGCATAAGCAAAAGTCTCCAAAAAGAATGGTTTTCCAAATCCAGTTATTATATGGAAGACTTGAAGGGTAACTCAAAGGAATACAAAGAGCAACTTGCTCTTTTCTTGTCGAGTGATGACTACAAGCAACTAGAAGAAACTGAATATAGAAGACAGTTCGTCGTATTCGCAAAAGACATTGAATGCAAAAAGCTTAATGTTTTCATTCAGACAGAAAACAATATCGTTGCCATCTTGCAGTCCCCACCCGAGAAGATCGGAAACAAGAGCAATAAGGCCGAGGTGGTCAAATTTTTGGGTTATGACTGGAGCAATCGCAAAGGTGATGAAGGCATTAAGTACCTGACAAGTAAAATTCAGGAAACTGAAACTTCGGATGACGATGATGATAAAGATACAGAAATCGTTCAGGCCATCAATTCCATCAAATACATTGAAACGCCTCTTTACAATCCTGGCGATGATAACGACGTTACAAAATTCTCATACGCTTTGAGAAACCATATTACAGGCGTTTGCAACAAATTCTCTTTTGGAACAGCAAAAGTCAATAGTGATACTCCTTTTGCAGGGGAGAAGGATTCTCTTTTGCACTTTACTCGACTCACCAATCTGATTGATTTCAGCAAAACGGCTTTTAATCTTTCTGTAAAGACGAGCGTTGAAAAGAAAGTGGAAGAAGTGAGATACAAAAAAGGAATCGCAATCGATTTCTTAGGGAATATTTGTGAAATACAAAAAGGGACGGCTATCACTTTCTCTGAAATAGAAAAAGGAGAGTATAAGGTTGTAGCTGGAGGTGTTAATTTTGCATATTTGCATAACAAGTACAATCGCCCAGAAAACGTTATTACAGTTTCAGCTTCTGGTGCTAATGCAGGTTACGTAAACTTCTGGCAGGAAAAGATTTTTGCATCTGATTGCACTACTCTTATTGGAAAGAGTCTTGAAGAAACTTGTTTTATCTATTATTTTTTAAAGGCAAATCAAACTTTGTTATTCGATTTGCAAAAAGGAGCAGCGCAACCTCACGTATATGCAAATGATTTGAAACAAGTCAAAATACCTCTTCCTCCAAAAGCCTTGCAACAGAAGATTGTGGCTGAATGTCAAAAAATCGATGCTGAGGCGCAGGATGCAGAAGTGAAAATCGCCGAGTTGAAAGAAGATATTAACGAGATCGTAGCTGACATAAAAGGCAAAACAACAAAACTTGGTACTATTGCGCAGTTCAAGAATGGACTAAATTACAAAGAAGCAAGTGTTGGTGATACTGTTAGTATTGTTGGCGTAGCAGATTTCAAAGATAACAAGTCACCAAATTGGGACGAAGTCAAGACCATTACCATAAGAGAGAAGTTTGATGACTCTTACCTCCTGCACAAGGATGACCTTGTAACAGTGAGGTCTAATGGTTCAAGAGAATTAGTTGGACGCTTTATGCTTATTGATAAGGAACCCGAAGAGCGAACTACTTTTTCTGGTTTCTCAATAAGAGTACGTATTGTGTCTGACGAAGTGGATAGCGAGTTTCTTTATTACCTGCTGTCTTCCGCAAATATCAGACAACGTCTTACAACGGGAAGTAATGGTGCCAATATAAAAAGTCTCAACCAGGATTTGTTATCAAATCTTGAAATACCGCTTCCCTCACTATCAGAGCAAAAGAATGTTATCGATAAAATTGGAGCAATTGAAAGCGAGATAGCATCCCTCAAGATAATTTGTGATGAAGCCTCCGCTCGTAAAAAGGGTGTTCTGCATCGAGAACTCATTGAAGATGACAAGCAGGAAAGTACTATCATGACTGTTGAAATTGACACAGTGAAAGATGACCCAAGGGTGATTATTCTCCCCGAATATCGCGAAGGTTGCATTCCGCTTTATACGTTACGAGCAGCCTGTGGCGATTTTGACAGTGAAAGTCTGCCTGAAGAAGAAGGTTGGGTAGATGCTTCTGGTAATGGATTTAAGCCAAATCCAAAGCGTCATTTTGCGATTCACGCCAAAGGCAACTCTATGTATCCTGACATTAAGGATGGCGATATCTGCGTGTTTGAGTGGTATAATCAGGCAGGAGGCACGCGCGAAGGTGATATTGTCCTAGCTGAATGCAATGGATTTGACGATGAGGCCACCATTAAGATGTATCACAGTGTGAAGAAGCATTATGATGATGGTAGTTGGGAACACGAGAAGATAGAACTAATTCCTTTGAATAAAGACTATGATGTGATAGAACTGGACAGTGAAGACAAATACAGGACTATTGGTATTTTTAAATGTGTTTTATAGCCATAGAAATGGGAAAAAATTCATAACTTATCATGAAAAAAAACGAGACTGTTTACATATACTCTCTAATAAATGATTCTGGGTTCCCTTCCACTCAGTGTAATTTCTTGTTTGTTCGTAAAGATGACAAATTAAGATGGCTTGTATTAGATAAAAACATTCGTAGCTGTTGTATTATTGGAAAAGGGATTGGAATAGATTTTGATGATATTGATGATTTTATTAACTATATTCCACACCTCACGAATTTAGGTTTCAAATTCCAGGAAGTAAGAGAATCTTTGCATGGCATAGGGGAATACTATAATCATATTTATCGTCCGGTTTTTTCTTATAAGCTACAAGATGAACATATTGCCTTTAAAGATCAACCATATAGACAAGAATATGATGACTTAGCTATTATATCAGAGCGCAATGAATATATTAGATATTTACGCCAATTAGAGATCATTTTTGATGAATTAACCAATGTCTTTATGGTAATAGAACCTTCATCTGACAATATGAATGTATATGGTAACGCTCTAAGGAATATAATTATACTCTCATGCACAGAAATTGATGCAATGCTAAGAAACATTTTGAAATCGAATGGTTATAAAAAAGCAAACGATAATTACTCAACAAATGATTATATAAAGCTCAAGGATATATTAAAGATTAATGAATATGAATTATCATTAGATTTCTTTGAGTCATTAGGTTCTTTTTCTCCCTTTAAAGAATGGGATAAGCACAACCCAACCACATCTATTCCTTGGTATGATGCATATAATAAAATTAAACATAATCGGGATCAAAACTTTGTGTTTGCCTGTTTGAATAATGCAATAAATTCAATAGTTGCTTTTGCCATAGTCTTGATGGCTCAATATGGTTGGGACAATGCTATCTGGAAACAAAAATTTGCCAATATTTTTAAGATAAATAAGGTTCCAAGATGGAATATTGAAGAATTCTATATTCCATTTAGTACAGAGCACCCTCAAGTGGCTATAAACCATCCTAATCTTGATAATACGACCACATTAACAGAAAAAAAATGAAGGTGCTCTACTATCCAAACATGTTCAATCACGGCATTACCGAGGTTCAAGACCTGCTGAAGGAGAATAACAATCCCCCGGCTCTCTTCAATGTCAGTTACCTCACTGTTTTCAGTGTTATTGTCAAGGATGATGTCACCAAAGATGTCACCAAAGATGTCACCAAAGACTCCACACACGAATTAACTGAAAGACAAAAGGTTATTCTTCTGGTAATTAAAGAGAATCCTTTGGTGACAATACCCGAAATGTCACTAAAAATGAATGTAGTAACTCGAACCATTAAACGTGACATTGAAGTTCTTAAGTCAAAAGGATTTCTTAAACGTGAAGGCAGTCGTAAGGAAGGACATTGGGAGATTGTTGACGAAAACGTGGATGAATAACTAAGACATGTCACTCCCCAAATTCATAATAACCAGAGCCGGAGTCCTGCGCCTGGGAATGGTCAATCAGCATAAGGACCTGCTGCTGCCGGATGACGATTGCATCGGCGGCGGGTATTATCAGTTTGACTTTACCTGTAACCGCATGATTCTGGACCGGGCGTCATATGACTTTGGGATTCCTCGCTGGCATTTGCTTGAAACGCTTAAGGTCCCGACCGATTATCGTGGACTGCGAATAGTCTACAAATATGACGATGATTTCCATGATGACTTTCAGGTAAGTGATGAACTGAAAATTGAGTATTACTAGATATGCAAATAGGTCAGATTCATAACAGCGCAGAGTTGATTGAACTGATTGACAGAATTGGTTTTCTGCCACTGCTGGACTGCGGTATCAGAGGGTTCTGCGCCGAGGATTTGGTCGATGAGGACTGCCGCTACGTGGTGTTTGCCGATGGCGGTTGGGACTGGCCTCTGTGGAAATGGAAGGGCGAGATCATTACTGAGGGCGGCCACGTGTACGGTAAATTCTTTGGCGGAAAGGCGGGATTTATAAGCCGCGAGTGGTGGCCGGATTTGTGCAACTATCGCCGCAGCGTGCATCCAAAGCCCCAGGAGGACAGCATCGAGGAAACCATATTGATGATCCTGAACGAGCACGGCAGCCTGATTACGCGTGAACTGCGCGCATTGTGCGGTTTTGACGGCCCCAAGATGCGGAGCCGGTTTGACAGCTATGTCACACGACTTCAGATGGCCACGCGCATAGTGACCGAGGATTTCGTCTATCCGCACGACCGTCACGGCCAAGAATACGGCTGGGGCTGGTCCCTTCTCACCACCCCCGAGCAACTGTATGGTCGCGATGAATTCCGATGCACCCGCACTCCCCAAGAATCACTGGAGCGCATCACCAAGCATCTGCACAAAATCTGCCCCGCCGCCCAGACAAACCAGATACAAAAGCTCATCAAGTAAAACGTGCAATTGGGGTCTGACCCCTTTTGCACATTTTTGCTATATTTGCATGGAACACGTATGTCGCAACCTAAGTAATAACAACCGTATTTTTGAAAGATTTGGTAAAACGGACAGTATATAGAGATTTATGAAAAGAATACTGATAATAATCTTAGCCGCAGTGCTGTTAGCAGCATGCGGAGATAGCCAGAAGCAGTTGATGAACCGTGCGGAGGAGTTGTGCAAGTACATTCCGGACCATGAGTTGCTGGAAAAGTCAAAGGAGTTCATGACACCTGATTTCTATGCCGTGCTGGACACCATGTTTTACCGTCTGCCGGCACATGAGGCCATGGACCACGAGTGGCTCTATTACTTTGTGACTGGCAATGGCGGCACTATTGCCGATTACACTGTCACCGGGGTACAAAAGACCGATGACACTCACGCCACGGCAACCATCAGCGTACGGCAGATGTGGGAGGACGGCTCATTTGATCCGTCAAGTGATATTGAAGAGCATCAGCTCTCTATGGAAAAAGTTAACGGCCAATGGCTGATGTGTGACTTTGACGATCACAAGCAGGACTGCATACGTTATATTGAAAATAACCGCAAGGAGCAGGCCCTACGTGATGCCATAAGCGACTATCTTGTCAAGGAGATTGGGGTTCACTATATGCAGGGTGAACTCTGCATCCCCACCCTCATGATAGTATCAGCCCAGGAAACAGGCGCCAATCAGGCACGGGTCTGGGGCGATTTCTGGATATGGTGGTACAATCAGTCCGGCGATACTCTCAAGACCGTATCGGGCGGCAACCACTCCGGACTCATGACTGTAACACAACAGAACGGAGCCTTCACTATAACATCATTTGACCAGACAGTTGACGGAGCCGGAAATGATGCCAGCGCACGCCGCATATTCCGCAGTCACTATGACATCTACCAGAACATGCACTCCAACCAGGATGTGCGTGAGGCTGTACGCCGCGAGCAGCTTGGAGAGTATGTCAAGAGCCACAATCTCAAAGTAAACTATTACAAGGACTACGGCTGGGATGCCGTGAAACTATAGGACAAAACGCTATCTTTGTAAAGTAGTAGAGACTAATGGAACCGTTTCTTAAGATAGTAGCAGAGGATCTGTACCGCAAGTATGGAGCACAAGGCAGCGGACTGGCCGATATAACGGTAGTTTTCCCCAACCGCCGCGCCAGGCTGTTCTTTGATGATTTCCTGTCAGCTTGCTCTTCAAAGCCCGTGTGGTCACCGCAGTACACCACCATTGAGGAACTGTTCCAGTCACAGTCAGACTTGAGGCCTGCTGACCACATTGAAATGGTCACCCTACTCCATAAGATATATCAAGAGGAACTGCATACCGATGAGTCACTTGACAGCTTCTGGTCATGGGGCGAGCTGATGCTGGCTGATTTTGATGATGTGGACCGCAACCTGGCTCCTGCCGGGCAGCTCTTCAGCCTGCTGCGTGAGCAGCATGAGATGACAGACCTCTCTTTCCTGACCCCGGAGCAGACCAAGGCGCTTGAGCAGTTCTTCAAAGAGATGGCCAATGCCAAGCCTACTGAACTCCGTGAGCATTACCAGGCCGTATGGAGCGTACTGGGAAATATATATGAAAGGTTTGGCAAACTTCTGACTGAAAAATGCATAGGATACAACGGCATGATACAGCGCCGTGTCATTGCAAACCTTGACACGGAACGCTTCACCGCCCACAAATACGCCTTTGTAGGTTTCAACAGTCTGGACGGAGCAGAGAGAGAGCTGTTCCGTGCCATACATAAAGCCGGAAAGGCATTGTTCTACTGGGATTATGACCCAGCCTACACTGAGAGCACCCTGCTGCATGAGGCCGGGCGGTTCCTGCGTGATAACCTTAAGGAGTTCCCCAATGAACTGCCGCGTGAACAGTTTGAGGGTATGCACAAGGCACACCTCACAATCGTGGAGACATCGACCGATAACGCCCAGGCACGTTTCATCCCGCAGTGGCTTGGATCTCTGGATATTGAAAAGGCTGGCAAGGAGACTGCCATCATTCTGGCCGATGAGAACCTGCTCCAGCCAGTTCTGCACAGCATACCGCAGGAGCGCATAGGCAGCGTGAACATCACCATGGGCTACAAGCTGTCAGAGACTTCCCTGTTCAGCCTGGTCACTGCACTTATTGATATGCAGCGTCTTGCATCCAGGAACAAGGGCAGACTGAGCATACAGTCCATAAGCCGTATTCTAAGCAACCCCATGACAGCAGCCCTGTCTAAAAACGCCACAAAGATACTTACCGACCTGCACAAGACCCGCCGCATGTTCCCCGACACCGCCATCCTCAAGGCTGATGAGAAACTTGCAGCATTCTTTACACCCGTAACAGACAATCTCTCTCTTCTACAGTATCTGCAGGACGTACTCAAGGCGCTTGTGCCGGTAATACGTGAGCATACAGATGATACTTTATTCCAGCCCCTGAACCAGGAGTCACTCTACCGCATCTACACCCAGATAAACCGCCTGTACTCACTTGCAGAGTCCGGGAGCCTTGAAATAAGTACCGATACGCTGTGCCGCCTTATACGCTCCGTGCTCTCCACCACAACGGTGCCTTTCCACGGTGAACCTGCTGTAGGAATGCAGATTATGGGACTTATCGAGACCCGTAACCTTGACTTCAGGAACGTATTGCTGCTGTCGGCCCAGGAGGGCACTCTGCCCAAATCAGGCCAGAACGCATCATTCATACCGTATAACATACGCGTGGCTTTCGGCCTCACCACCATGCAGGACAAAAGCGCCGTTTCATCGTACAATTTCCACCATCTGCTTGAGCGGGCAGAGAACGTGACCATGGTCTATAACGGCAATGCCGATGCAAGCGGAATAGGAAAAGGACAGATATCGCGTTATCTGCTGCAGCTCATAGTGAGCGGTGCCGACATTAGCCGCATCACCCTCAAGACAGACCGCCAGGAAACTGACGTAGAGCCATTTAGTGTAGACAAGACGCCTGCCGTCCTGGAGGAGTTGTGCCGCAAGTATGACTACACTAATCCCAAGACATACCTGTCACCATCGGCCCTGAACAGATACATGAACTGCCCGCTCCAGTTCTATCTTGCCCAGATAGCAGGCCTTAAGAAACCCGATGACACTGACACCGAGATAGACTTCGCCATGTTCGGAACACTGTTCCACAAGAGTGCGGAGTTGGCTTACAACTATCTGTCATCGGCTGGTCAGACCATAACCGCCGCCGCCATCGACTCACTGCTTAAGGACACCAAGCGCCTTGAAGGATTCGTGCAGCAGGCATTCAACGACGATTATTTTGCCCGAAAGGCCGTTGAAAAGGCCGATTACAGCGGCACCCAGTCCTTAAACTTTGACGTGATACTCAAATACCTGCGCCAGATCCTGCGCATGGATATGGAACTTTACGCCCCGTTCAATTACGTAGGCAGCGAGGATGAGGGTTACCAGCATGTCATAGAGGTTCCGGACCCGTTGAACGCCGGTGCAATGAAACAGATACGCCTTAAGGGTATCATTGACCGTCTGGACAGCAAGGACGGCATACTGCGGATTGTGGACTACAAGACCGGATCGGACAAGGGCGCACCGGACACGATTGATCAACTGTTCCCGCCCACCGACAGCAAGAAGCGCAAGAGCCAGGCCTTCCAGATATTCTACTACGCATACATCGTGAGCATGCAGCCGCAGTTCAGCAAGTACCGTCTGGCACCCACGCTGCTCTACACCCGTTCATCGTCCAAACCCACGGCCGATGACATCTACTACCATTTAGGAAAGGATGTTCTGACCGATTTCAACGCCCAATGCGGCCAGGAGTTTGAGGAGAAACTGATTGGACTGATATCCGATATTTTCAATCCCGATATCCCGTTCAGTACCACCGATGATAAAGAGGCCTGCAAGAACTGTGATTATGCTCAACTATGCAGAAGGATATAATGTATTAATGAAATTATGAAAAAGTCTGTTGTTTTAAGTCTCCTATTGTCTGTATGCATCGGCGTTAACGCACAGATTGCACAGAAAATGTCATATGACATCCGTAAGTTGGTAAACCAGAAAGCCATGCTGGCACCCAGCAGATCAGAGAACATACAGCAAGATGTAGTTCGTGCCATGATCCGCTTTAACGGCGATGAAGAGACTGTTATGGGATTATACGGTTGCAAGTCTATCACTAATATCGGAGATATTTACGTAGCTGACATTCCGGTCAGCCAATTGAATGCACTGGCAAATGACGACCGTGTGGTACGCATAGAGAACCATGTTGGTGGCAAGTTAATGATGGATGTTACCCCAAAATGGATTAATACCCCTGCTATCTATGAAGACACCCGTCTTCCCAATGCTTATACCGGCCAGGGCGTCATGTTAGGCATTATTGATGTTGGTTTGGAGGTCACTCATCCTAACTTCTATAACACAGATAGCACGACATTACGGGTTACCCGTTTCCTTGACCAGTTTGCCGTTGACGATGAGCCATATGGTCAGCCCACCGCTCTGGGTCGCGAATATATCACTCAGACCGACATCAAAGGTAAGGGCTTCTCTGCAGACAGCTATCGCTGCTATCACGGAACCCATTGCCTTGGTATTGCAGCCGGTTCAGGACATACAACACCTTATCGTGGTGTGGCTTTTGAGGCCGAACTGGTTGCTGCATGTTCTAAAGTAGCCGGCGATAGTTCTTTTGGCTCTGCTAACGAGCTGGCACTGATGAAGTACATTTTCGACTATGCCGACGAACGCCAGATGCCTTGCGTCATAACCTATAGCATTGGCTTTCAGGCCATACCTGCCGATTGTGAACTTTTCCAAGATGCCATATCACAGCTGGTGGGTCCTGGCCGTATCATCGTGGTTGCAGCGGGTAACTCAAGTTATTCAGAAGGTTACGTGTGCAAACCGAAAGGTGTAACTGTTGCCGGTACCAGTCTGATAGGTGATGAGGATGGATTAGCCTTTCTCTACAGCAATAACCCGTTTACCCTTAAGATTATCAGCAAGCACAAGGACCCTCAGAACGGCTCGCTCAAAGGCGATTCGCTTGTTTATACGCCTACTGATGAAACAGTTGAGAAGCAACTTGCCGGTAAACTGGTCTCAGTCCAGAAAAACGATACGTGCTACACCATTTCTTATACTCGGGACATAGCTGACACTGATGACAACGCCGTGTTACTTGTCATAGAAGGTGAGGACTGCTTAGCTCAACTTGTGGCAGGAATAAATAATGAGTTTTATAATGACACCGAAGCCGATGCACGCTGTGGCGATGCCGACAACACACACAGAATAGATATGCCAGGCTGTCTGTCAGGTGTCATCACTGTAGGAGCACTGAATACCCGTACGGAATTCACCAATATCGATGGTGATACGATAGCAGGCTGGGGCGATTTTTCACCAGAGGGTACAATAGCATTGTTCTCATCACTAGGCCCCGCTCTGTCTGGTCTCATCAAGCCTGACGTCGTGGCACCTGGCGTAAACATTAACTCCTCCGGCAACAGTCACTTTGATGAAGAATATACCCCCTATCAAGTGTCAACAAGCACTTTTCAAGGTCGCGATTACCCTTGGATATCCTGTAGCGGCACCTCGATGGCTACACCTTGTGTTGCAGGCATCGTAGCCCTGTGGTTGCAGGCCAACCCCAATCTGTTGCCTGACGACATTATGCGTATCATCAGCCAGACCAGTCATCCTATTGGCGATGTCATTCCCAACAACATCTATGGATATGGTCTTATTGATGCATACTCAGGTATTCTGAATATTCTCAATCTGCCCACCGCCATTAGCAATCTCTCACAGCACCAGCCCTCAGCGCTGGCTATCAGACCGGCCCAAGGAGGCATCCGCCTTACATTTGATAAGGTACCGACACAGCGATTCTCCGTTAGCGTGTATTCTGTAGATGGCAGGTTACTATGCGAGCACATCATCAATCCCACCTCATCAACCGACTATTTCCTGCCACTCAGCAATGCTTCAGGCATATACGTAGTACAAGTAATCAGTTCTGAACAAGGTATAACAGGTTCAGAACTGATTAGGAAATAAAGATTAAGTCGGAGTCAGTTATCTGGCAAGAGGATTACCCAGCTCCGATGCCTCTACATCATTCTCATCCAGCTTGAAGATCATGAACTGCTGGTTGTCCTGAGTAAACGGCTTCCACTCGCCGCCGTCGGGACCATTGGGGTCACCGTACTTGGCAAAGTTGGACCACGCTGTGAGCATCTTCTCTGACAGATCCCAGTCACCCTGGGTCCAGGGACGCCAGCAATGCTTCAGTGACTTGAACACAAACCACAGGTCCGATGAGTGGAATGCACCTCTAAGGCGCTGTGTCACCTCCGGATGGTTGCCGTCATCGGGCAACGGACGTGCAAACTGATATGCGTATGCCTTGCCGCCCATCTCCTGACGGTTAATGCAGAAATCTGCAATCTGGGTTCCCATATTGCCTGCGTCATTAAGAGTGTAGCCAATCAGGTACGGAACCTGTGCCAGTGATCCGTCCAGGCAGGCATCATCGAATGACTCTGTCAGTACATATCCGTCTATATAAGGTGATATGGGTGATGCGGTCAGTATGCTGCGCTTTCCGGTTACGCTGGTGTAGAGTGTGCCAAGAGCATATATGGTCTCGGTGCCGGCAGCACGCAACTGACGCAGAGTGGTCATGTTGGCCCAGTCACAAACCTCCTTGGTCGATGCCTCGGCCTCAGCCAGTGTGGTCATACCCTGCTGGGGCATACCCATGCCCATTCCCATACCTCCACGGCCTGCGGGGGCTGCAGCAGTCTGAGGACGGGGCTTAACCAGTCCGCTTCCACTCATTATCACAGCCTTGTTGAACAGGCCCTTAGTCAATGGTGATGCACTCAGGAACTTGACGCTGCGTGATCCTGCGCTCTGTCCGAATATCATCACGTTATCGGGATCACCGCCAAACTGAGCGATGTTCTTCTTGACCCACTTCATGGCCTCAATCTGGTCCAGAGTACCCCAGTTTCCCGTGGCATGCTCAGGATCCTCGGCTGAGAGCTCGGGATGAGCAAAGAATCCGAATGGACCTACACGGTAGTTGAATGAAACCAGCACAACATCCTTGTTGGCCCATTCCTGACCGTCAAACTCGGGCTCGGAACCCCAGCCCTCACGCATGCCGCCTCCGAATATCCAGATCGCAACAGGCAGCTTTGCATCGGTCTGACCCGGTTTTGTGGTCCATACATTCAAGTACAGGCAATCCTCGCTGTAGGGAGCCTCATCGCCGTAACCCCACTCAGTAGTGTAACCGCCGGGATAATGGGCTGCCTGGAATGGCGGATGACCGAACTTGTCACAAAGTTTGACACCTTCCCATGGAATCACGGGCTGCGGAGCCTTCCAGCGGTTCTGACCCGTAGGAGGTGCTGCAAAAGGAATTCCGCGGTAAACGGTTACTCCCTTGATATCGGTAGGAACACCTTGTATCTGTCCACCTTCAATGGTAAGGATAGGACCTCCGTCCTGAGTGCCGCATGCCACAAGAGCAAGCATGCCGGCCAAAGCAAAAAACAGTTTCTTCATAAAGCACTTTGGTTTAATGCCGTGAAAGTAATAAAAACTTTCTAATTTTGAACTGAATATGGCAAACAACCTCACTGAGCAGTTTATACGTGAACATCTTACGGCCGATGTCCGCACATTGGCATTGGGCAGTCACCCTCACGGAGTGGACATGCAGTATGCCCTGACGCAGATTTCCGGGTGGCAGGCCGCACGCCTGAAAGTGCCGCTCTGGGCTGCTACAGAAGATATTGTCTATCCTAAGCATCTGTCTATGGAGCAGTGCACATCACAATACATCGCTCAGTATAAGGCATCTTTCATCGAGGGCCTGCTTGGCTCCGGATTCAAAATGGCCGATATCACCGGTGGATTCGGTGTGGATTGTTTCTTCATCTCCCGTTCAGCCTCACAGGTTTACTACAATGAGATGTCGGCCGAACTCTGCGACTGCGCCCGTGCAAACTTCAAGGCTCTGGGACGGCCGGAGATTGAGATAAGTTACAGTACAGCAGAGGATTTCATATCACGTCCTGAACCGGATTCCCTTGACCTTATCTATCTTGACCCCGCACGCCGAGGTGATGCCGGACGCAAACTGATATCGATCAGTGACTGCCAGCCTGATACCGTAGCGCTTCAGGATGACCTGCTGCGCATAGCTCCTAACGTGATGGTCAAGCTGTCCCCCATGCTTGATGTAAGTAAGGCTTTGACCGAACTACACAACGTAAGTCACGTATTCATAATAGGATTGGAGGGAGAATGCAAAGAGATTACATTGCTCATGCAAAGAGATGTTGATGCA
>JAEEGG010010029.1_pt1 | contig 21041 bp, 7 predicted proteins | sample 9134161 | NCBI WGS metagenome assembly JAEEGG01 (sample SAMN16246543, study PRJNA631951) | gut metagenome | biome: gut microbiome; feature: rumen; material: CR-attached | host: Bos | place: Iran: Karaj | collected 2018-10
CGGACGATTGTGAATAACAGTTACCATGTTTCCGTTGTCTGTATGGATACGGACGCCGCGTTCCTGCATCAAGTTGAGGAGCGTTCCTGCCACACGGCCAGAGACAGACATGGTCGACAAGGAGCCAATCTGCTTATTCGCCTTACGAAGTCTCTTGCAAAGTTCGCTCATGAGCGCCATGGCGATCTCGGGAGTCTTGCGGATAAGGCTTAAGAAAGATTCACGGTGGATGACGAGCAACTTCGCATCAGTCACCGTACGGACGGAGGCAGACCGGGGTTCGCCGTCAATGAGCGACATTTCCCCGAAAAAGTCCCCGCGTTCAAGGAAAGACAAAATGGTTTCGCGGCCATCGATGCCTGTCATGTAGACCTGCACGGACCCCATGGCGATCAGGTACAGAGCTTGTACCGAATCGTCCCCTTCCAGGACCACAGTCTCATCACGATTGTAGTTCTTGACGATTACCAGATTGGCAATCATCCCCAACTGTTCTTCGTTCAACTCAGAGAAGAGCTCAACGCCCTTCAACAAATCAACTGTGGATGTATCCATTTTATTTTCCCCTTTTTTAATTAGTCGAGATCAACGACGATGCTCTGATCGCGCTTAGCGCCGATAGAAATCATACCGATCTTCACGCCGACAAGTTCAGCCATGCGTTCGAGGTACTTGCGAGCGTTAGCCGGCAATTCTTCGAGCTTACGGCACTTGGTCGTATCGCACTTCCAACCCGGCATTTCTTCGTAAACCGGCACGCAACGTCCGACCTTGGAAAGCTGGTTCGGGAAGTTTTCAATCTTTTCACCATCGCATTCGTAGTGAGTGCAAATCTTGATGGTATCGAACGTGTCAAGCACGTCGAGCTTGGTGATAGCGAGGTGCGTGAGGCCATTCACCACGGCAGCCTTGCGGACCACCGGAGCGTCAAACCAACCGCAGCGGCGGTTACGACCGGTCGTTGCACCGTATTCGTTACCGATCTTGCGGAGCGTGTCGCCCGTTTCGTCCAAAAGTTCGGTCGGGAACGGACCGTTACCCACGCGGGTCGTGTAAGCCTTGACGACACCGACAACCTGGTCGATAGCCGTGGGGCCAATGCCTGCGCCGCAGCTTGCGTAACCGGCAACAGTGTTGCTGGAGGTCACGAACGGATAAGTACCCTGGTCGACGTCGAGGATAGTACCCTGAGCACCTTCGAACACGAGGCGCTTGCCTTCCTTCACTGCCTTGTAGAGCATTTCGCTCACGTCAGCAACGAACGGCTTGATCTTCTGGCCGAGTTCGAGGTAGTCCTTGATGACCACTTCCGGATCAATTTCCGGAACATCGTACATCACCTTAAATTCTTCGTTGTGGACCTTGGCCATGGCTTCGACGCGCGGACGGAGTTCGCGTTCGTCCATGAGGTCACCCACGCGGACACCGATGCGGTTCACCTTGTCGCTATAGCACGGACCGATACCGCGACCCGTAGTACCGATAGCGGCCTTGCCGGCCTTCTTTTCCTTGGCGCGGTCCAAGGTGGAGTGGTACGGGAGCACGACGTGTGCGTTGTTAGCGATGAACAGACGGCCTTCCGGGTTGATGCCCTTCGTGTGAAGGTCAGCAATTTCGTTCAGAGTCTGGATCGGGTCGAGCACGACACCGTTACCGATGACGCAAATCTTGTCCGGGTGCATAATGCCCGAGGGAATAAGGTGGAAGACGAACTTCTTGTCGCCAACTTCCACAGTGTGACCGGCGTTAGCGCCGCCCTGGAAACGCACGATATAGTCTGCATCGAGCGTTAAGAAATCTACAACCTTGGCTTTTCCTTCGTCGCCCCACTGGGAGCCGATAACAACACGATTTGCCATAAATCCTTCGTTTTATTTCTTTGACAACCGAAACGGTTTCCCCAAGGTACTTCCCTGGAGCCCTTTTTCGCCATAAAGATAAAAAAGTGACTAGTAAACAGTGGCTAGGGGTTAGAGCTTATGCCTTAAAAAAGCCTCAAAAAAGGAGGCTATTCCTAGAAGCTCCAATCCTGACCGCCTTCGTAAAATACAAATTTCTTATCTTTAGAGCATGGCTGAAGAAATTAAATCGCTTATCAAAAAACTATCGCCGCTCCTCGAAGAAGATTCGGAAGTTTTTCGCGAACTCATAACTTTTTTTAGCGGCACGGCCAAGATCAGCATGCACCGCGACGACTTGTGCAAATTTCTCCAGGACAACAGAACATTCGAAGTCGTGCGCGTGAGCGGCAAGAGCTACAAGGACTGCGTTTACGAGCTCGTAGACAACTATCCCGAGATGATGGACAGCATTGGCATGTTGCGCTACTACAAGGCGCCCGCCGGGAACATCAAGTGGGAAGAGGTCGAAGCCGCCGAAATTGCGATGGGCAACGAACTCACGATGAACGCCTACGGGTGGGAACCCGACGCCTGGACGATTTTTGAAAACAACGCCTTTGACGAAGCCACCACGCCAGAAGACAAAAAAGGCGACTACAGCCTCGTGGCAATAGTCGCACTTGATTCACTGCTTTAAAAGAGCATCACTTTCATTTATTTACATACACCTACTCAATATTGAACATCTTCGCAGGCAAGATATGCCTTGCTTTTGCAGAGACAACTTCCATCACGACAGAACTTTTCTCGCCACTCGGTAGAGTGGTAGAGATTTCAGTCTTCTTGAGCGTTCCCGGCAAAGCGCAAGACGCATCGCAATATTCCAAAGCGATCTCTGCCGAAGCCCCATTCACATTCGCATTCATCTTCACAATACGCTTAACTTTATCTGAATAGAATAGCGTTGGTTTAGAACCATCCTTAGGGAGTAATTTCCAAAGATTACCCGATTTAACCGGAGCCTTGTAATCCGAAGGAGAGCCCATCTGGCTTGTGACATCGGCAGGATTTTGCCTTGGCATGTTTTGTGCAGGGAGCGTCTGTCCACTTTTCAAGTCAATAACCTTCATACGCCCATTGTTCTGAATCATCTTCATGCGCATCATGCTAGACTCAATTGTTGTTATAGACTTGTCCGGCCCAGCATTGATGACGGACGTGTTCACCGTCTGCGAAGACATGCCCGGCAACGTCACGGTCGTCTTCATCTGCATTTCGCAGGTATCCGGAAATGCAGACTTTTTTTGGTTCGCAAAAACGGCATTTGCATCGAGAGCAAATACGGAGGATGCAACAGAAAGCGACATAAAGACAATTCCAAATAGTTTATTCATATTTCAACACCTTTTATAGCAATGACAAGAGCTTTGTTGACCGGATTGCCCCATTGACACGCAGCAACAGGTAAGTCCTGTTCACGTCTATGCCAGTCCAATCAACATGAACAAACTGGGACCCAGGAGCGAGAGTCCCCGAATATAGCGATTTAATCGGAGTACCGAAAACATTCACTAAAGAAAGCGAGATGTTCGTGTACTGAGGCAACTCAATTACTAGACCGTCATCCGTTCGATGGATTGGAACCCCATCGTCCTTCGGCCTTAAACCGTAATCAGGAACATCGGACGAATCAGCCGGAGACGCCACATGAACAATTTCGGGCCATACAGGCTCGTCGCCATAAATCCTGTTCCCAAGTGAATCAAAAACGTTCACGCCAACGGCCTCGACCATATCCCTCCCTAGCCCGATACGGCTCGGGTCATCGGAAGCATTCCAGATATCATTCCAGTTTTCGCAATGGAGCGCAATCTGCGCTATTTTGTTCCAGGAACCGCCTGATACAAGAGGTTCAGACGCATGCAACGAGACCTGCCAGCGACCTTCGCCTATGTTTTCAACCGCAGCCGACACCCCGTCAGGCAAGTTGTACGTATTGAACTCGGGCGCAAGCCCACCTTCAAGGAAGAAATAGTAACGGACATCGTAATTTTTCAACGTCACATTACCCACATTTTCAACCTTAATCTGGAACTCGCTTGCACTGTTATCATTGCGCGTCTCGGCGGCATAAACACGCGCCCTAACCTCAACAGAAACGGAGTCCTCCATCTCAACACAGGAACCGCCTATCAAGCGCTTGTCCGAATCAAGAACGATAATTCCATCGTCTTCGACAAAGTCATTTATCGCGTTTTCGACAAAAGAAGGGTCATCATACGGATTCCAAGGTGTCCAATCTTCATAATGCACACCGAAATGCGGACCGTCGCCATTGAAAACGGTTCCAGCGATAGGAATAACGCCGTTATTGAAATTCCACTCAACATACCCAGTACGATCACTTTCCGAATGGACTGCAAGGCCGGTAGTATCGTTATAAGGATAGTACGCATGCGGACGAGTCAAAGACGATTCCTCACCACGGAAATAGTAGCGGACGGAATACCCGTTAATTTGCGTATTGGAAATATTCCTCAAGCGCACTCGCGGTTGTAAAACTTTCTTGTCATCAAAACCCACGTAGCGAACATAAGTCTTGACTTTGCGTTCAGGATTTTCAAGCCCTGAATTCCATGCAATCGAGGTCGTCGGAACGTTGGCTGTAACAAGAGCGAAGCCCGCCACCTGCAAGCCCTCGGGAGCCTCAAGCGTCACCGTATGCATCCCGGCCGAGAGGTTCACAGACACATCAGAAACGGCAACAGTCTTCCAGACTGGAGAAAGCGTTACAGTTCCGGTGTAGCGCATTTCAGGAGACGGCAGGACAGAGACATTCGCAGTTGCAAGACCTGCAGACCGGGCATACATCATCACCCTATACTTGCCGGCCTTTTCCACATAGGCATCCATTGAAAGCCGAGCACCATCACGAGCCGATTCAAAATAGCGGTTGCCAGCAACGGAGCACGAGAATTCAGGCGCAAAACCATCTCCGCCATTGACCGTAATCATGGGTACAGTGACAATTTCCACAATTTCGCCTTCATCGGAAATAGGCTGCGATAGCGCAAGGACCTCATCATCCGAAAGGGCCTTCCTGTACATTCTCACATCGGCGATATGCCCAATAAAAGAGTTCCCATTATCGGCGCCCACCGAGAAAACGCCTTCAAGTTCACGCTCCATAGGTTCAGCAGGCTTTGACTTCATCAACTCACCGTTCACATAGAAATTCACTTCGGACGAATCCACTGTCACCACGACATGCGCCCATTCCTTTTGTACGGGCAGGACATTGTTATCGGTACTCCATACACGGTCTCCCTCGACAAGTTGCAGTTTGCGACCATGTACGCGCAGTTCCATATCAAGCCCACCAATTCCCTTAAAACCGAGTACCCTAAGCCAGCCGGGATTGGTAATGTTGCCATTCCTGATTTTTGCCTCAAACGAATAGGACTGCGATGTCCCGAAATCTACACGCCCGATACCAGCAGCAAGATCCGTAAGTTTCGAGAAGTACATGCCCGCATCGCCAAGCCATGGTGACGCAACACCACCGAGATTCAGATCGTGACCAGTCCCCACATACTCGTACGCAGTCCTCCCCATCCCTTCGTGGAACGGGTACCACAAAGCAAGTTCCGTTGGGTACTGATAAAGTTTTCCTGATTCGTACGCCCTTTCGGTGTGGTTATGCCCATAATCTTCAGCACGCATTTCCAGCGAGAGCTTGCAACCGCTGCACTTTGCCAGTTCACTACGGGTAAGCCTGATTATGCCCGTCACATTCCCCAATGAATCAGGAACAAGTTCAATCGGAGCACGGGGATCATTCCCAAGCGTCGAGGAAACGACCACGCGAGCAACACCCGATTCAACATCCTTGACATTGGCGCGCACGGTAAAGACACGGTCAAGAACATCCTCGCCACCCAGTACTTCAAACGCACTGATTACAGGCCGTGCCGCATCCGTACGCACGGCAGGCCCCGCAAGCTGCACATCTAAGCCTAGCACCGACCTGCCGACATAGCGGGACTCGTAACGGCCAGGCGCGACAGTCCCTACCTCGGCACCGCCAATAAGCCTCTTGCCATCGAACCTAAGCGTATCAGGAATTTTACCGCTGATTTCGGTGACCAGCGAGTTATCCCTGTAAAGCGAGAGCGTTCCCGTGCCCGGATGGTTGCACGTTGCCCCATAGGCAAGATAGCCGTTGTCAGTACCCATCCAAAGCGAATCCGAGGGCACGCTACATACAAACTGCGCAGGTAAATTCTCCTGTGAGGAGTCCGGGAACACAGCCGAAAGCGAATCCATCGCGACAAAGACAGAGAACGTGCGCGTCTCGGCAGAAATCAGGACGTACTCCCATTGCAAATTTTTATCCGTACAGCGCGATTTGGTTTCAAAATTCACGGAGCATTTCAGCGTATCCGTCCCGTTCAAGTCCATAATCGGGGCGCCCAGCCCATCTAGGAACCCGTACAAAGAATTTTCAAGCGGAACAAACTGTTTGTTCTTGAAATCCACCTTGTACAGCCTAAGCGTCTGCGGCGTCACATTCATGTCTACCATTTGCTGACGGGATATCTTCATCTGTATGCGCGGTAGCTTTGTCGTATCCTTGAATGTCATCGACGGCAACACTTCCATCACAGGACCCGTAAGCGCCATGTCCTTGAACACGTTAAAGCCGTAATCTTTCTGGACATTCACCGTACGGACGGTAAAATCTTCGGCCTTGTCGATGGAACCTATCGGGAACGTCACCGAGAGTTCGCCGTACATGGATTTCACCACACCATTATTTTCAGGCTTAACATTTGAACCCACGTACATGTTGAAATGCATGGCATTAGTCGGGCTGTCTCCGCCCCACGTCAACAAGAACTGAGTATGCCCCTGAAGTTTGTTTACATTGAACCACGCCAGATGGCAGGATCCGTCAAAATTTTTTACACAGTTCGTATCGTACTTCAGCGTATCACGAATCAGGTAGTACGTTGAATTGTTCAGGAACGACAGCGTATAGGCCCGATCATGTGTAAGATTCTTTCCCCTGATTTCAACAAGTTCCGGCGGACGCGTAACAACCGTATCCTTGAAACTGATTATACGGTCCAAGGAATCGCGAGATGCCGAAATTTCAAGAATCGGATGCTCAGTCGAATCAACTTGCAGAAGCCGGGCCGTATCAACAACGGCATTCTTGATCCACGGATTGGGCAACAACTCAGGAACAGCATCTATCTTGCAATAAAGTGACTTGTCGCAGTTGTTTGATAACGGATCTATGCGGAACGTATAGATATCACGCAACGGGAGAGTCCTTGTATCCGGGCGTTCCAGGATAGCCTTCGAGGTATCAATTGTACGGCGGTACAGGACATGCTCCATCCACGGAACCGCCTTTATATACAGATTCATGTCCAAACTATCAAAAGTCGCAAATTTGTTCCTTATCTCTTTCATGGAAACAATTACGCTGGACAATGTTATTCCGGCATCCTTATACTCTTCCTTGATTTTTTTCAATGAATCAAGACGGATAAAGAACCGACCCGGCTCAGTTTCAGAATTTCCTTCAATATAGTCATCAGGATTAAGGAAGTAACTCAGCGTAAAATCCTTGCCGTTGCGAACTTTCTTTGCATTTGCAAGCGTGTCGTCCAATGATTTCGGCGTAAAGTATTTTCCCGGAGAATTGACATAGTTCCTGAAATAATGCAAGGAGTCCGTCAAGAAATGAGACTTCCAAAGGCTATCACTGTAGTCATTGAAATAATAGTGGACTCTGGAACCAGAACCATAGTATTTATAGCAGACGCTGTCTTTATCACCCTGCGCCATCTTTTTGAAGTATGTGTACGAGGCCGAATCAGAACAAATGTTACCAATGGATTTTCGCCAAGTGGCAGAATCGGCCGGATAAGGAATTGACATCCCATTTTCTGTATCGGTTTCACTCCATAGGCGGTTCATGCCGACAAAGAAATGTACGTTGCCGTGCGTGAATACAGGCGTTTTCTTCAGTTCTTGACCTTCACTTGTCACGCTGATTTGGCAGGGATTTTTGGCACCAGTCCGCATCACAAACTTCGTAGTGTCCATTACGCACCCCGATGTGTCCTGCGGATTAGCAAGGTCACCGATAACTTTTGCCACGAAATGATGAGTCGGTGAATCATCGCCATAAAACTTCACTTCGAAACTGGACGAATACATGAAATCTTTACTTTCATCGTCAAAGTTGAACGCATTGGAACTCTCAAGAATACTGACAGGGAAAAATATCAGATGCTGGACTTCGTACGGAGTAAGCAGGCCGTAATTCGGCATCAAGCTCCACTTGTTTCCGTCAAAATAACCTGCTATGCTATCACTATTTTGAATTTCTTCCTCCACAGCATTCCAATATCCGTCTTTTCCATTTTCATTAAAAATGGTTTTATTGGTATGGTCAAAACGGATTGTGCGGTTGACAAGGTTGTCCATGCCGAAGGGTGCGTTCCAGTAGGAATCGGGGATGGTTAATCGCAAGTTAAAATAAGCACGAGTCCAATAGAAATCACTAGAATTGTTGGGATTCGGTTGCATGCACATCGCAAACATCCTTCCATTATAATTTGGCGTCAACACAACATCAAACAACTTTCTATTTGGATCATACTTACTAGAAATGTCCTCCTTTGGATATACACATACAGATTCTAAATGGCCATCATCATCTTCTTCAACTGCACAATCATCATCAAAGTTATCTGATTTATATTCGCTAGTCACAAACGGATAATTATTCACTTCGGCGTTAGTAAGAATACTTTTACATGGTCCAGGATCACGAAGATACTTTTGAGAACCATAGACCCTACTTAAACTCCATTCACATTCCTCCACAGCCTTATTAAATATATTCTGATCAATGTATCCATCACGTCCCCCAATATGTTTCCACATTTTTTTTGAACATGCTGCAACTTCTAGTGAAGCTTCTTCGAAATTATGTAAGCCTCTTTCATGAAAACCTACATTGAAAGTATTTTCCCATATAAGCGAATCTTTAGTAAACATTTTCTTATGAACTATAAAAGAATCTTTGGGTACAGAATTAAAATCGTCACAACTATAACCAACAAAACTCCAACAATCGTCTAACTTTACAGTTTGTGCATGTATTCTTGCAATAATATACATCTCCAGCGTATCCCTATGGCGCTTGATGCCGAGGCTAAAGCGTTCCGGGCGGAATCCGAGAATCTTTTGGGAACCGGATACATTTCCCGTCACGTCAAAGCGGTCATATCTTCTTGAATTTGGCAAATACCATCCCTTCATTTGAACATCTACAAGATAATCGGCAAACGGTTCATAACGATAGATGTCGTCTGCGATTTTCTTCGCCTCGGCGACGTAGAAACCGGATTGGCCGGGAGCCATCGGATTTTCAGGAGTTTCATCAAGCATTCCATTTCTAAGCTTCATTTTGAAAGAAACTTTCTTGGTTGTAAAAGAATTTGAAGGAGATTCGAATTGGATATAATACGTCCCTACAGATTGAACAATTCCCGAAGAATCTTTTCCGTCCCAGGTCACCGAATAGGCAGAATCTCCCGTATGCGCACTCAATGTTGAATCCAAAAGTGTTCTAAATGAAGCTTCATTTGAATCAAGTACACTAATTTTCACACGAGCATCAGCGTTCTTGAGTCCAAAATATACCTTCAGGGAATCTCGCATATATGCGGCTTTATTAGAATCTACAGCAACAGATGCAAGATTTGAATCTACAAGCTTGAGAGCAATATAATCCAGCAAAGTATCACGAACAACCAATTCCGCTTCTTTCTGCTCGATCTTGAGCGTTTTTGTGACGACGTTCACGAAAGGATTGTCCAGAATATTCTCGGTCACTTCGGCATACAACGTGATATCGCCGGAAGGGTATGCGCCCGAAGTGGCGATTCCGTTCCAGCGGTAATCAAGTCCGTATGCGTTCGGGTTTATGGTCCAGCCGGTCATCAGCGGAGAGACTAGCGAATCCACGTGCTCGACCCAGTAAAAACCGGGCTTGGTACTTTCGCCGAAGTAAACCGGCACATTCAACGCAGAGGTATCCTGAGGGTCCTTGCGTTCCACATAAACGCGGAAGGCATCGGAAGATTCTAGGACTACTTCGCCAGAGCCATCGCTAATCGTCATCGCACTATCGATATACGCGGGCGGCATCCATTCGGGATAATCGGCCAGATAGGCCTTGGCGGCATCGAGGACCGCGCTAAAATTGACGGGAGCATGTTCCGTTGAGCAGCCTGTTGCCGTGTTACCGGCAGAATCCACGCAGGTTTCGCCGAATTTTGCGGAGTTGTAGCCGACCTTGAGATTTACCTTGTCCAGATTCTTCCATGCGAGGTGATACTTGCCGTCCAGTTCATAGAACCAGATTCCGGTATCGGGAGATGTGACTGTTGGCGTTCCGTAATAGGGATTGTAGAAGACCTTCTCGACCGACGCGTCAAAGATTCCGCGGTGCTTGGAATCTTCGGCATACACGCGGAGCATGTAGTTGCTGTTAAACTTGTTCTTGAGGCGGACGGAGATATCGACGGGGCCGTCGTCGGTCTTGAAGGTGGTCACGTCGGAGCCGTTGCGGGTGATGGCGAATTCGACTGCGGGCTTGCTGTCGTTTGTATCGGGCGGGATTACGACAAAGTTTGTAGTGACTACGGCCCAGTCGTCGCAGGTTTCGCAAGAGGCGATGGCGAGTTCGACCGTAATCAATCTTTCGCTGCCGAAGCCATCGTTTTCGAGGTAGCCGAGGACGCCTTCGGTGGCTTGCGACATGCGTGAAACGTTGTCCGCACTCGTGGAACGGTTCGCGGCGACGACTTTCACCTTGTCCGTTCTCCATGTCGTATCGTTATCGATGCGGTAGCGGAGACGATAGACGGACGAGAGCGAATCTGCGGAACTCGCCTTGGGGGCGATTCCCACGATGGGGATGAAACTTTGGTCGCTCTGGATGGAGTCCGCCTGCGGATACGTTATTTGCGGGAAGCGTGCGCCCACGTGGAAAAGGTTCGTGCGGACGGAGACGTTGCCGGCGGCATCGACGCAGGCGGCTTCGAGGTAGCGCGTGCCACGGGAAGTATCAATGGCGGATTTGTCAATGGTGAACGTTACCGTGCCAGAGGCAAGGAGCTTGCGTTCGCCCTTGCGGATTTCGTGCCAGGAAGTGTCCGAACCGCCGAGGACGCGGTAGCTGCAATGCATGCCGGTGCGGTTCACGCCCACGTCGCCGCTTTCGGAAAGCAGGATTGTCGCGGAGAACTCGCCATCCTTGTCCATATACACGAGATGGTCGCTTGTGAGACCGATAATTTGAGGGGCGGTACGGTCAACGCGGACTCGTTTCGGAACAGAATCATAATGAACGTTTTTCGCCGCGTCGCGGAGGACGGCACGAACGCTGTATTCGCCGTCGGCCATGCGGAGGCCCGCCATTTCCGTCCAGGTGCCAGACGTACTGCCGCCCAGCGAGTCGAACACCCACACGGAATCTCCTGCACGGTCGATGACGTTCGTGTCGGGGATGTGGACAAAGTTCCAGCCAACGGTCACGGCGGCGGAATCGAGGCCATTTAGGGTGTCCATGATCGTATAGCCGATTTGCAGCAAGCTGTCCTTGGAAACATAAGTCCAGTCGGCGTTGCTGGCAGGGCGACTTGCACGGAGAGCGTCGTACTTGCCGGACAAGTTCACATAGGTTCCGTAGTTCACCATATCGGCGGCGGTGACAGCCCTGGTTTCACGGAACGTGAACGAAGGTGCGGAATGGTCCACGCGGAACTCGGCGTAAATCGTCGTGTCGTTCAAGCGGAGGGAATCAATGTCGCCCCATACAGAAGTATCCTGCGGGTTCGAAAAAATGCCGTCCACGAGGGCGTTCATCGCATGGTACGCGTTTTCGTTAGGAACGGCATAGTCAATGGCATAGGCGGCAACGCGATAGAGGCCGTTACCCATGGAATCGCGCTTGCCCTGCGGAACCTTGTCCCAAGCGATGGCAAACTCGTTCGAAGCAACGTCATAAAGAGCCGGGAGTTCAGCATATTTTGTAAAGGATGTCGCAGAACCGCTCGATGCTTTTTCAAGCGTCCAACGCATCGCACGGATATCTGAACCGTTCGCCTTGTCCGCGGAATCCATGCCATCCCACTTGAAGCGGGTAATGAACATGGAGCTGTCGGGGTTCATCATCGCGTCCGACGTAAGCGTGAACGCAGGAGCCGTGCGGTCCACCTTGAAATGCACCTCGTAGCTGTCGGTCTTACTGCTGTCAGACTCCGAAGGATTCTTGAGTTCCTTGTTGCTGATGTTCGTGCTCACCACCCAACGATATTCGCCCTCGGCGGGATTGAGGTCTTTACGTTTCGAGGCAAAGACATATTCCGAACCGTTATTGCCAATGACAGTCGCCGTGCCCATATCAAGCGAACTGAACCTTACAACGTAATTGTCGAGCGAATCGCGGAAAAATTCATCGCTCGCACCATGTACACGGAAACCCTGATAGTCCAACGCAGAGACATACGCCTTGAACCCGTCGATGGCATTTAAAACAACATCGTGCTGCGGCCATGTCGGCTTGAGCATGTTGTCCGTAGCCTTGAACAGGTAATAGAACCGCTGCGTGTTCGAAAGCCCAATCTTGTTCACCATCGAAATCATGACGGTATTCTGGTTATCCTTCTGAATGTTAGCGAGATTCCCGAAATACTTGCGGGCATCGAAATCGAAACGACCGTTTTTCTTGATGGGATGGGCAACCTTCATAGCAACATCTATTATTTCTTTTTTAGGCTTGCCGGTCGAATCCATTACCACCACAGTATCCTTGACAAAAATCGGTTTCCAAGCATCGCCAACAAGCCGCCTATAAACATCACATGCAGTCGGGTCTCCTTCCGCTTTTGTAATATCGCACTCCCATGCCACCTCTTCGTTGCTGTTGAACGTCATCTTGATTTGACGCATACGGTGCGGCATCAGATCGTCCACGACAAACGAATACTTTTCGATGAAGCCCGTCGCCACGATATCGGGCACATTATAACGCTCCACATGACGGATAGGGACGCCTTTCGGGGCCAGGTCGCCATTAGGTTTCAAGCCGTCCACGCGTTCCCAGTGGTCCACCTTCACGCCCACCTTGTACCAGTCCGATTCCGACTTGAACTTGAGCGGACTGTTACGGAAGTCGGAGTAGTTATGCTGTTCGAAAGCGCCGTAATAGACGGAGTCATAAACAACCTTCCCCAAGGAATCACGAACAACATTCCCGATTGAATCAAGTCTCTCGGCCACGGCATTATAGATGTGAGTCGTGTCGTACCGAACAGAATCTTTGCCCGTTCCAGTCGTATCCTTAACAACAAGCGTATCCACGACAATCGAATCGCGGCTGCCGTACAGACCCACTTCGCAAAGTTGCTGTTTACTCGCATCGTCAGCTTCATAGTAGCAGCCGGGATCAACAGAACGCAATGCGGAATCAGTCAAGGAAAGAGCCAGGTTCACAAACGGACGCTCGTAAAGGAAATCTTCCATGAGGTAAGGAGTACTAGAAACAGTTCTATTTAAAGACAAAGACATATATGAATTAGAATCAGCCTTCCACTTCTTTTGGAAATGAGACAATATCGGCACTCGATGCGAATAATTCAAGTCGCCAAAGCCACCGATAGTTATGTTAACTATCCCCAAATTAACAGTTGCAGCAGAAACACCCGCTATAAGAGCTGTCTTGGCAGCAAATCTTCCTGGTTGATTCCACTGCAAGGCATAATCCACTACGGCTGCCGCGAGCACAAAACCAGCCGTTATTGTAAGAATTTCTCCCGTTATTGCGGAAACATCCTCAATGGAGCCAGGGCTCGGCAGAAAACTAAGCTTAAACAGACCTTTTTCATCGCTAAAATCGCTAGGTGTGGAATTGAGCATTATGTTGCCATTATAAGACTCCTTTCTGATATCAGTTCTCGGATCATTGAATACGGCCGTTTTCTCGCCCATTCCCGAATGGCTGGGTATCAAAGCCGTACCATGGTCTTCAATCGTTATTCCAGCAAGGACACCATATACAGCGGAAGCAATCGTATTATAAAAGCGTTCAGCACCGGAACCACCATCTTTGAGATTATTATACGCATTCCCTATCGGCACACCTATAGTCTGCGGAACAGCACCTCCCAAAGAAACACCCGACCTTCTTTTCGGATCTGAAAAAGTCATTCCGTCCACACCATACAAAAGACGGAACATTGGCTGATTTTCAAAATACCCCTTTGTTTTCAAGTTTATAACATTGTCTGCAGAACCGGAATGAGGATCTATATAAGAGGTCAACGAATCACTGCTACTATAATCAAAACCATTACCCAATATACCCGCTATGGCGGCACCCCACAAAGGTTGACCGATGTTACTCGCCAATGGCAAAGCAATTCCCAATACGGCAAGAGAAGAAGACAATTCACCAAAGCCCATTAAATACGTGGCTATAGTAAACGCTTCAATCGCCATAAACTGCGTCATGGAATTTTTAAAGCGTTCTTCAAGATCCACCTCTTTTAGGTAGAGCAAAAGGTTCAATGCGCCCGTCCCCTCGTGCGGTGAATCCAGTGTTACAACTTTATCCACGTCATAATTATAATTCGTCCCCTGCACATATTCACGGCTAGCGACACCGCCCATGGAATGAGAAACCAGAATATATCTCGAAGGAATCTTGCGATAAGAATCCAAAGAATCTATTCTTAATTCCTTTAGCGTTTTTTGCCCACCGACATAAATTTCTTGAGATTCTTCAAACAAGGAACGACGATCGGAACATCCGTTTTTTCCACCCCACGTTCTTTTGCCAATTTCATTGCCATTGTTAGATGGAGAATTTGCAGGATTTATAAAAGGGCGTTGAAGATACACAAGGTTCTCATAATCTCCATTAAATAAAGTATCCTGCATCCAAGGTTTCAACTCTTTTATCATTCCTGTCGCAGATGAACCGTCTTTGCCTATACCGCCAATACGATTTTTTGTTTTCGCAGCTTCAGAATAAGTTGTATTTTCACAATCTAATCCTCCCCAATGCGAACCCGCACCGTGAACAAGCACCAGATTATATTCGCTTAACGATTCCATCGGAGTCGCATGTAAAACTACGCACAAAAACAAAAAAGATAATGATGTTAATCGAAACATACGTTAATCCCTTCTTATTTTAATCTTTTCGTAATTGCTCTTTTGTGTACGAAACAAGTTCACCATTGTTTAAATGGATATAAGCACCCCCATTAGACCATAGATCCAAATCAATTTCAAACAATGGCTCGGCGGCTATTTTTTCAACTTCACTTATCTTATAAATTTGCTTACCAATACCAATATACTTTCCATAAAAACGAAGATTGTCTTCAAAACACTCTACTCGGCCGCACCCTTTAATTGCTAGAGAATCAAGAATAGTTCCTTTTTCGTCAGAAATCTGTATTTTCCCATTTTTTTCGTCCAAGCACCTAAACCTATTTTCAGTCCACTGAATATCATTACATTCCGCAATCCATGCAGAATTTCCTGACGGAATCCATTTTCTTATCGTTTTTTGTTTTAGATCGTATATGAAAAAAGTCCCTTGCTGAAAACTCTTACACAAACCAACATCGGATATCGCAATGGAAAAATCTTTAAGACCACCTTCTTTCCATCTAGCAAAATAATCACAGCTATCAAAAATTGTAGTATCAACATTTAACAATTCTCTTTCGTCTTTAAATAGATTTCTAGTTGATACATTTTTATAGTAATGAGCATCATTGCAATTAGAATAATTAATCTTTTTAAACGCATCACTAAAATAAAAAACAGTACTATCAGAAATTTGTGTCCAATTACGAGAAAGTTTATTTTCATCATCCAATACATCATACACAACATTTTTATACGGATTTACAAGAAATATTTTACTATCAACTATATTTGTCTTTTCGTCTTGTCCTTGAATATATTCAGAATAAAACTCCACTTCATCCCAATACTCAACAAACAGCGCTAACGTGGAATCGTTCAAAACAGCAAACTGTTGGACATTGACACCTTGATCAACAATCTTTTCGTCGCTACAGCCCATACATCCCCACATGCCTACGCATACGAGTACGCCCATCGCAACACAAATCAGCCGATTAATTCCACCCTTCATAAAAAACCTCCCTCATCGTCTTTCAAAACCGACAAGAAAACAAATATCCAAAGTAAATATAAATAATAATTCAAACAAAATTAAATAAGAGATTTTGCCGACAGCCCATCCCAACCAAATGCAAGTTCATCTATGTTTAAATTTTCAAAGATGAATTTATATAAAACTTCTTATAACTTTAACTAACGGCCAATAATTAACGGTCAACGACTAACAGCTAATGCTGAATAAACTTAAAGAACGTGACGCCGGGGACTTTGCGGGTCTGCAGGTATTCGGCGAGCGGGACTTCTACGACTTGCTTCTTTTGCGATGAAGCGTGGCGCAGTATCGGCTTTTGTCCCGGATAGAAAATCACGAAACCCGTATGCGTGAGGTCAATCTTGTCAGAACTCCCGACAATGCCTACGCCAAGAACCTTCATGGCGCCCTTGTACGTTTTCTTTGCCATTTCAATCGCCTTGTCCAAAGGCATATAGCGCACATTGACAGGCGTATCCTTGCCCGTGTATTTCACGTTGTGGTTAGTGAAGAATTCCCTCTTGGGCATCGTGCGTTCCACAGAAACTTCGTTTTCCATCGGGATGACTTTTGCATACTTGCCTTCGCCCACCCAGTCGTCAAGCAGGTAATGCTTACGGTTGAGGAAACTCACCTTGCCGCCTTTATAACGGAGGCGCTGCAACTGGCGATACAGAGACTTTTCGCTCTTAGCCATCGCAAGGGCAACGACATGTTCCAAATACGTCACGCAATCAACAGAGTCCAGATAAACTAGTGGCTTATCTTCAACCGTATCCAAATGGCCTTCGCCCATCGGGCCAAGCTTGTAAGGAGTTCCAATCAAGCGCTTTGAGAAATAATCCAGGCGCTTGTTGAGCCCGCTAACGCCCTGGGCATCAAGCCACAAAGTCTTCATTTGCAAAAGCGACTTGTAATTATTGTTGGTGTAGCTGATAAGGCGCATCCAAAGCGTATCGAGAACATCCTTGCTCTTGTAATCCGGATTGGTATTCGTGCCGTTCAAGTACATGGCCGCCGTCAGCGTATCGCCATCCACCGTGTAAATATAACCGACCAAGCCGTGGACTTCCGCAATGTAGCCAGTCTTGAATCGCGTGAGCCAAGGGGCTTCAAAATCGATCATTCGCTTTGCACCGGAGCCCACGCCCGGACTTGCAAAACTATTGATATAGTAGGCGCCCTTCGGGTGGCGAGCCATCTTTGCAAGCAATCTCGTGACCGTCGACGGTTTCACCTTGTTTTCAGGGGAAAGTCCGCTGCCGTCCCAGACATCAAAATCGGACTGCTTAATGCCCATATCCTGGAGGAACCTGCGTTCTGCCTTGCGACCACCTTCAACACTACCTTCGCCTGCGATTTGCGCCCCGAGATTGCGCAACAGCGTTTCGGCATGGAAATTCTGGCTGCGCTGATTGATTTCATCGAGGATGCTCAAGAGAGGCGCCGCCGAATACGAGAACTTTTTCAGTTCAGTATTGGAAGCAATCGTTGCATCTTCCTTAAAGACAACGCCACGGTCCTTGAGCGCGTACATAAACGCCGCCCTGAAATATCCAATCGGATTACGGATGGGGAGCACCATACTTGCAGAATCGATATCTTCGCCAATCGTCCCGCCAAGCGTAATGATAGACTTGTCCGGATCAATTCCATAGACCCATTTTTTCTTAGTCCCCTTGACAGTCTTTAAGTTGTTTACAACCTTGACGTAGCCCACGTCGGGCTGTATAGAAACGACAGCCGTATCGCCAATGAAATATCCCGGCCAAAAACGGATCGTCACGCAGTTGTCGTTAAAACCTAGCGGACCAATTTCTGCCCCATACCAAGAATCATAAAAATTCCTGCGCCAATTTTCGGCTTTCCACGGACCCGTATAATAACTCGTATCCAAATCAATTTGACCTACAATCGTATCAACGCCCATCGCACGGAGGGAATCGGCCATGTTGTTCAAAATGTAGAACGGGTCATCGTAATATCTCGCCGAGATGTTCGGGTCGCCTTCGCCACGGACTTTAAGCGTTCCCGTCAGCGTACGCTTCTTTTTGTTGATATCGCCAAGCACCGTCATTTCGGTTTTCGGCTCATAGTCTAAAGGCAACAAATGAATTGCAGCGGCCGTCGTCAAAGTCTTGAGCGTACTTGCCGGAGTGAACAATTCATTGCCGTTCACATTCCCGATTTCCTTGCCCATTTTCACAGAGCGAAGCGACATTCCAAAACGCGATCCCGGCAAAAGCGAATCCACATAGCTCTTGTAAGAGGCCACGTTGACATGTGCAAAAAGCGGTGCCACAAAAAAAGGCAACAATGAGGCGACTTTAAACAACTTATTCATGAGCGAGAACTACTTCTTCTTTCTTTTATAGCAAGCCACAATTACACAGATGACCAAAAATCCTGCGCCAAGAGAAGCGAGCATGTACTTGGACGATACAAGCCAGCTTTTAAATTCGTCTGCCGCAGGCAACTCGCTCCGTCCAATGATATTGGCAGAGCTTTTTGGATAAATTTCTCTATATTCCTGTAAAAAGATGTGCTGAGCCCAGTGCATTTTTTCCGAGCCGTTTGAGCTGTCCGGATAATTCAGGATTCCATTGATTTTCGTATGGGCGTCATAGACCATCTGTGCAAGGGCAGCACTGCGTTTTTTCTTGTGCTTCGTCCTCACAAACATGGCACCCATGCCATTTGAAAGATCTATCAGGATTTTTTCAACTTCGCCCCATTCCGGGATATTCGGGAAGCTACGGCTATGCTCAAGTTCAGCGACAATCTTGGAATAGCGCGAATCGCGATTCCAGATGTGGAGAATACTGCGATCTGCAGGCAAGAACCCGACCTGACGCGAGAACGCATCGATGTTGTCGGCGCGGAGCATGTAGGCAAGCAACTGTTCGGCAAGCGCATACTTGGACGTATCCTTCTTGTTGCCAAGCGCCAAGTGGCTACCGCCCATGAACGAGAATCTTCCATGCGGACCTGCAGGTAAATCCAAGACCTTGATGCCATCCTTTGCAATCGCTGAATTGGCAAGGCCACCGGCTTCTTCCGGATATTCCAGCTGCTTGATCAGTTCAGAAGTACCGTAATGGATCACGCGTTCCGAACGCACAAAGCCTTCGGCATTGTCCGAAGAATTCTCGTACAAGCTAAGAGGCGCCATATGCTCATCGCCCATGATGTTGGCGTAAAGCGCAAGTCCGACAAGCGTGTTCGAATCCAGAAGTGCGCTGCGGTAACCCTTGCCCGACGGCACAACAAAATCGCCACCATGACTCCAGACAAACGGAGCCATGCACTGTTGGCCCGCCCAGTCATCTTTACCGGGAAGCGTAAACGGAGTCACCTTGACTCCAACTTCCGTCGTCAAGTCCGAGCTCGCAATCGTTTTCAGCACACCAAGCACATGCGCATACGACTCAAAATCTGAATCCTCTAAACCGAGCTCACGCCAAATGCGTTCATTGACGAAAAAGCCGCGAACGTCAATAAACCAAGGCACCGCATACGTCTCGGGTTTTCCTGAAATATGCGTGCTGCGGAGGCCCTCGCCCAGGAATCGTGCCGTATCGATTTTCGAAATCAAGTTGTCGATAGGGCGGATGGCACCTGTCGATGCAAAATGAGGAACCCAAGTAGAACCGAGCTGAATCACGTCAGGAGCGACATCATTTGAATCGGCAAACGTGAACGTGATTTTTCTGAACGCTTCACCCCAGCTAAGCGATGTCAGCTTGACCGGGATTCCCGTCTCTCGATAGAACTTTTTCACAAGGCGCTTCATCGCATTTTTCGAGCCAAGACCATTGTCCATGACCCAAATCGAAAGCGTATCTGCCGAAGTCGCCGCCGTAGCGGGGGCAGCAAGAGCGCCAAACACGAGGCCAGCGCAGATCGCGAGCCGTGCATAACTTGTGGCAAGAATCTTCGAGACGAGGCTTATCATTGAGCGAGTCTTCCGAAATCTTCAAAGAAATGGGGATAAGTCTTGTTCACACACGCAGGGTCAAGAATCTTGATGGGCACGCCACCGAGCGAGACAAGGCTAAAGCACATCGCCATGCGGTGGTCATTGTAAGTTTCAATCGTCGCCGGTTGCAGTTCCTTCGGCGGTTCAATCGTAATCGAATCCATGTCAGAAGAAACGGTCGCACCGACTTTACGGAGTTCTGCAACCATGGCTGCAATGCGGTCAGTTTCTTTAACGCGCCAGCTGCCAATGCCGCGAATCGTCGTCGGAGCATCCGCAAACAGAGCAAGCACAGCAAGCGTCATTGCGGCATCAGGAATTTCGACAGCGCTAAAATCGCCAAGGCTACGCAAACGGCGGTCTTTAGGTCCCTTGCAGATAATGCACTTTTCGCCACTAGGTTCCACGCTCGGAATAACATCAACACCCATGCGCTTCAGGACATCGATAAAGGCAATATCGCCCTGAATACTGTCTTCACTGATTCCCAAGACCTTCACTTCACCGCCAGAAATAGCGGCAGCGGCAAGAGGATAAGTGGCAGAGCTTGCATCGCTCTCTACATAGTAGTCACCAGGGCTCTGGTAAACGCCCTGCGGCACATAGAAGTCCGTCAGGTCATTGTGGCGTACGTTCACGCCAAAGCACTTCATCACATCGAGCGTGAGTTCAATGTATGGTGCAGAAATCAGCTTGCCTTCCACGTGGATGTGGAGCGGGGTCTTGCAGTACGGAGCGCAAATCAAAAGGGCCGTGAGGTACTGGCTCGAAATGTTACCGCGAACACTCACATCGCCACCCTTGAGACCATCGGCCTTGATGCGGACCGGCGGGTAGCCTTCGGATTCCAGATACTTGATGTCGGCACCAAGCGTACTGAGCGCATCGACCAAGTCGCGGATCGGGCGTTCGCCCATGCGTTCTTCACCGCGCA
>JAEEGG010010030.1_pt1 | contig 21039 bp, 16 predicted proteins | sample 9134161 | NCBI WGS metagenome assembly JAEEGG01 (sample SAMN16246543, study PRJNA631951) | gut metagenome | biome: gut microbiome; feature: rumen; material: CR-attached | host: Bos | place: Iran: Karaj | collected 2018-10
GCAGTCGCATTCGATACTGTGAATATTGCTGATGCCGGAATTACTATCCACGGCGGAAGTACCAACTCTCAGGTTATCGGAACACGGGCAGGGGACTACGATGATATGATCCTCACCTATACATCGGTTAGTAACCATGCGATTTCAGAAGACCTTTGATATCTGAAAATCAGAATATGTCTTTAAAGCCGAGGCTAAAAATAGCCCCGGCTTTTTTATGGTCGGAATTATGTTTCAATATCATGTATTATTTTTTGTTTTTGAGTGTTTTATTCACAAAATATTCACAAAAATATATGATAATATTCCTCGTGATTATGAGGAGGAAATCTATATGCTTACAACAGATTTATTCAGACTACAAGCCAACCACCCCAGAACATTTGCTGTAATGATGAGCAAGAGACAGCGCAGCAAGCTGGTCAAATATTTAAACGATTTGGAATCCAGCGGAATCAGCAGAACAGACGACAAGAAGGTCAACAAGCTCATATATAAGCTCGAAAACGGGCATATGTCATATGATAACAATGAGCTTAATATAATGAGAGCTGCAATTATTCTCAACAGATTTGTAGAACCCATATCTTTTATCTGCAAGAGATATATTGCACGCGCAATATCACGCAGTGCTGCATGACCTTATCAGACGGGCAGTATTTCGGCGAGTCCACAATGACTCGCTTTTTTGTTGCATTTTGTAATATAATTATAAGTAACGCTTTGAGAGGAAACAGGAGAGGATGAGAAAGGGTCTTGTTATGGAGGGCGGCGCTATGCGCGGGATGTTTACCTGCGGAGTGATCGACGTCCTGATGGAGAATGGAATTGATTTTGACGGCGCAGTGGGTGTCTCTGCCGGCGCTACTTTTGGCATCAATATAAAGTCAAAGCAGATAGGTAGACCACTTCGATATAACAAAAAGTACTGCAAAGATAAGCGGTATCACAGCTTCTGGTCGCTGATAACGACAGGAGATATCTACAACGTTCCATTTTGCTACGATGAACTTCCCTATAAACTTGATAAGTGGGATATTGAGACCTTCCAGAAGAATCCCATGGAGTTCTACTGCGTGGCAACCGACGTAAACACAGGTGCTCCTGTCTATCACAAATGTACAGACGGAGAGAAGTATGACATCACCTGGATCCAGGCCTCAGCTTCAATGCCGCTGGTTTCAAGACCTGTACAAATTGATGGTGGAATTTATTTAGATGGCGGCACCTCAGATTCAATACCGCTGAAGTTCATGGAAGATAAAGGGTATGACAGGATCCTTGTCATTGAGACCCAGCCCGGAGACTATATGAAGGGCCCCCAGAAATTCATGGGCCTCATAAAGAAAGTGTACGGAAAGTATCCTGACATGGTACACGCCATGGAGACCCGCCACCTTATGTATAATGCGGAAAAGAGCTATATCAGAGACCGGGAGAAATCCGGAGAAGTCCTTGTTATTAGACCTTTGGAACCTCTTAACATCAGTCCTATAGAAAAGGACGAAAAAGAGCTTGACCGAGTTTACAACCTTGGAAGAGAGGCAGGACTTGAAAAGCTTTCAGAAATAAAGAAATACTTCGAGGTATGAAATAATGGATGAGAGATTAAACCCGCTGTTTACACCCTGGAAGATTGGTAACTGTGAGATCAAGAACAGAATAGTCATGACCTCCATGGGTGGAACAGATCTTTTCGGCTGGATGGAGAATAATCATTTTGATATAGAGGGCTCCAAATTCATCATGAAGGTAGCCCGCAACAACGTTGGCCTTGTGCTTCCCGGATGCCAGCCTGTCTACAATCCCATGTTTGGACAGTGGCTTCACAAGAACAAGGGGATGTACAAGGAGCTGGCTCACTGGATGCCTGAGTTCCACAAGACGGGAGCAAAGCTGTTTGTCCAGCTTACTGCGGGCTTCGGCAGGTCTTTTACCGTGAGCCCTATGATGGAGAAGCTCTACAATAACGGCGCTCTGAGAGTCCTTAGTAAGCCTTTTATGGACCTTGATAAGATCACAGCCTCCGCGTCACCTGCTCCCAACAGATGGTCGGACAAGCTCCCTTCAAGAGCCATGACCAAAGAGGAGATAAAAGAGTTTGTGGTGGCCTTTGGAAAGACCTCCAAGCTCCTTAAGGATGCCGGAGTAGACGGCGTCGAGGTTCACGCAGTCCATGAGGGATATCTGCTGGATCAGTTTACCCTTGGATACGTCAACAAAAGAGATGATGAATACGGCGGATCTTTTGAGAACAGATACCGCTTTGCAGTTGAGATAGTTCAGGAGATAAAGAAGCAGTGCGGAAAAGACTTCCCGGTATCCCTGCGCTACAGTGTAATAAGTAAGACAAAAGGAATGCGCCAGGGAGCTCTTCCCGGAGAGGAATATACAGAGGTTGGCCGTGACTTTGAGGAGTCTAAGAAAGCTGCCAAGTATCTGCAGGATGCAGGCTACGATATGCTCAACTGCGACAACGGCACATATGATGCCTGGTACTGGGCGCACCCGCCGGTCTACGCACCGCTGAATCTGAATCTCTCCTATGTGGAGCACATCAAGCAGTTCACGACAAAGCCGGTCGTCTGCGCGGGGCGGATGCAGCCCGACGCGGCGGCAGCGTCGATTGCCGCCGGCAGAATCGACGCTATGGGCGTGGGGCGTCAGCTTCTTTGCGACCCGGCGTTCATCACGAAGATCAAGGAAGACCGTCCGGACGATATCCGGCCCTGTATTTCCTGCCACGGCGCGTGTCTGCCGTTCAACGGCATGAACGGGCAGGGGACCGACATCGACCCGCTGCACGTGGAAATGGGCCGCTGTGTGCTGAACCCCTGGACAAATAACGAGACGAAGTATTCCAAAGCGCCTGCCGTGCACCCCAAGAAGATCGCCGTGGTCGGCGGCGGCATCGGCGGCATGGAGGTCGCCATTCAGGCGTCAAAGCGCGGGCACAAGGTATCGATCTATGAAAAGACCGGCCGCCTCGGCGGCGTGTTCGTGGCGGCTGCCGCCATGTCGTTCAAGGAGAAGGACAAGGAGCTGCTCGCCTGGTACGAGCGTCAGCTGAAGGCGACCGACACAGTGCTGCATATGAACACCGAAATCGCCGATCTTGACGCGCTCGACGCCGACGTCGTGGTGGTTGCAACCGGCGCGTCGGCGCGCACGCTGCGCATCCCCGGTGCGGAACGCGCGGTGACGGCAACGGATTTTTTGAGCGGAAAGACGGAAGCCGGCGACAAGGTGGTCATCGTCGGCGGCGGGCTCACCGGCTGCGAGATCGCCTATGAGCTGGCGCTGCAGGGCAAGCACCCCGAAGTTGTGGAAATGACGAAGTACCTTGTCGGCGCAAGAGGCATCTGCATGGCGAATTCCACCATGCTGCGTGAGCTTCTGCGTTATCACAAGGTGCCCGCCCATCTTGAATCCACGGTCGAAGCGATCACGGACGAGGGCGTTGTGATCCGCTCGCCGCAGGGACAAAAGACGCTGCCTGCCGATACCGTGATCCTTTCGGTCGGGTATACGTCGGACGGGCGCTTCAACGCGGCGGACGGCAAGCATTTGAAGAAGACCGGCAGGGGGGCCGCCGTGTATTTCGTCGGCGACTGCGACAGGGTCGGCAGTCTGAAGATGGTTGTCAAGCAGGCCTACGAGCTGGTTCAGAAGCTGTCCTATACATGATTCATGCAAAGGGAGCGCCGCGCCGACGCTCCCTTTTTGCAGCCCCGAAAACTTTTTTCACTTTTTGCGAAAATCGCTTGCTTTTTTCAAAACACTATGCTATAATACCTCTCGCAATCAGCAAGCAAGCATAGCTCAGTTGGTTAGAGCGCTGCGTTCACATCGCAGAGGTCGAGGGTTCGAGTCCCCCTGCTTGTACCATCAAAAAGCCTTTTTTGTCATTCGGCAAAAAAGGCTTTTTTGCCGCGGTGCATTGCAAATCCGGCCGCAGTTTAGTATAATGACATCAAGATGGGATGAAAGGGCGGCCTTGCCCGGGCAGGGCTTTGCCGCAGCAATTCCGACAAGAGGTGACAACGATGGATGCTAAGCTGTTCCTGCAGGCGATTACAAAGTTCTTTTCCTGCCTCGTGCTGGTCGGTTTGCTGCTGTTCCTGCCGGCGGGTACGTTCCGGTTCTGGCAGGCGTGGCTGTTTCTCGGCGTTCTGTTCGTGCCCATGTTCGCCGCCGGTCTTTTTATGATGTTCCGCGCGCCGGCGCTGTTGAAAAAGCGGCTGAACGCAAAGGAGGAGCAGCGCGACCAGAAGCTGGTGCTGCTGTTCAGCGCTGTGATGTTTCTTGCGGCGTTTCTCGTTGCCGGCTTCAACGCGCGGTTTCATTGGCTGACGGCGCCCGCCTGGGTCGTCTGGGCTGCCGCAGCGGTCCTTCTCTGCGGCTACCTGATGTATGCCGAGGTCATGCGGGAAAACGCCTATCTTTCCAGAACGGTCGAGGTACAGGAAAACCAGAAGGTGATCGACACCGGCCTTTACGGCGTGGTCCGGCACCCGATGTACAGCGCCACGCTGCTGCTGTTTCTCTCCATGGGTCTCGTGCTCGGTTCGCCGATCTCCTTTTTCATTCTGCTGTTTTATATCCCGATCATCGTGCTGCGGATCCGCAACGAAGAAAGGGTGCTCGACGAAGGGCTGGAAGGATACCGCGCCTATCGGCAAAAGGTGAAATACCGGCTCGTGCCGTTCGTCTGGTAATTCCTTCAAAAATACGCGTGCAGGAGGGTTTGCAATGCTCGAAAACAACAACGGTCTGCTGTTCAGCCCGGCGGAGCCCTGGCGAAAGGAACGCAAGCGGATCACGCACAACCTGAATCTCGATTACAACCGCCTCCATGAGGACGAGACTGAAGCGCGCGAAGCCATTTTGCGCAGCATCCTCGGCGAACTGAACGAGGGCGTGTTCCTGCAGGGGCCGATCACGTTCCATTACGGCATTCACACAAGAATCGGCAGAGGGACGTTCATCAATTTCAACTTCACCTGTCAGGACGACACGCAGGTGACGATTGGGGAACACTGCGATTTCGGCCCGAACGTCACCATCGTCACGCCGCTGCACCCGATGCTGGCCGATGAACGCCGCGCCATCCGTGTGCCGGACGGCAGAGAGCTGCGCCTTTGCTGGGCGCTGCCGGTCACGATCGGCAACAACTGCTGGCTCGGCGCAAACGTCGTCGTCTGTCCAGGCGTGACGATCGGCGACAACTGCGTGATCGGCGCCGGCAGCGTCGTCACGCGCTCCGTTCCCGCAAACTCGTTTGCCGCGGGGAACCCCTGCCGGGTCGTCCGCACGCTGACCGACGCCGACTCTCTGCGCCGCAGGCCGGAGATCCTCGGCGACTGCGAGATTCTCTGAAAAAAAGGCAACACCCGCCGGCCACAAGGTCAGCGGGTGTTTTTCTTTGAAGAATCAATACAGCGACCAGGCTTTCGCTTTCAGAATCAGGTCGTGAATCCGGCCGATGAAGCGCTGAAAGACGTTGCCGTCCACCGTAAGCTTTGCAAAAATCCGGACGCCCCTGATCTCGTCAAAGCTGCCGTCGTCGGTCCGCACGCGTGCAGACACGATTGCCCGGGAAATGACCGAAACGCCTTTGCCGCAGGAAATCTGCAGATTGTTGTCGTCAAGCTGCTGCGGCAGGACGTATCCGTCCGCGGCCGACAGGGTGTAGGAAACCGTATAGGTCCGTCCTGCGACCAGCCTGCCGTTTACCTCCGTGCCGCCGTAATCCGCAATCTGGATCGGTTCCCCGCCGCGGATGCCGTACGTGACGTTGCCGGACCGCAGCGCAAACAGCGCCTGTACGTCGTTTTTGGTGCGCCCCGCAATGTCGCTGTTCAGCCGCACCGAGATCGTGCCGCAGTCCTCCAGGCCGAATGCCGGCAGCAGACAGAAGCAGACAACCAGCAGGCAGAGGGCAACGGAAAGCATCTTTTTCATCATAACGCCGCCTCCTTGTCTTTCTCTTTTTTATTATACAGGATTGCCGTGCGAATTACAAGACGCCGCTTTGCATTTTTCGGCCGAAGCAAGCTTTTGCCTCTGCCGCCGCGCGGCGGATTTTCAAAGAAAAAGAAAGAAAAGGACTTGCTTTTTTCCGCGCGGTATGGCATGATACTGATAACAGGGCAGCCGTTCTGCAGCGGGCTCGGCGTCGGGCCGGTTCTCAGGAGAACGAGCTGCCGTCGAATCGGATTCGGAGGGGTCAACTTGCACGAAGCGTATCTTGCCGCCATCGACGCGGTGATTGAAAAAGGGCCGTTCAAGGATAACTGGCAGTCGCTTTCCGCCCATAAAACGCCAGACTGGTACCGGAACGGGAAGCTCGGCGTCTTCATCCACTGGGGCGTCTACAGCGTGCCCGCGTTCGGCAACGAGTGGTATTCCCGCAATATGTATAACAGAGAAGACCGCGCGTTCGAACACCACGTGAAGACCTACGGGCCGCAAAAGGACTTCGGCTATAAGGACTTCATCCCGATGTTCAAAGGCGAGCGGTTTGACGCGAAACGGTGGATCCGCACGTTTCGCGAAGCGGGCGCAAAATTCATGGTGCCCGTGCTGGAGCACCACGATGGGTTTGCCATGTACGACACGGCGTTCAACCGATGGAACGCCAAAAACATGGGCCCCTGCAGGGACGTGGCCGGCGAGCTGAAGGCCGCCTGCGACGCGCAGGGACTTCGCTTCTGCGCCTCCACGCACCGCGCCGAGCACTATTTCTTCATGAACCTCGGCAGAACCTTTGAAAGCGACGTGAATCCCGACGCGGAATGGTTCGACTTCTATGCGCCTGCGGTTGACGACCCGCAGTTCGGCCCGAAGGCGATGTTTGCCGCCACCGACGCCGTCAACGGCCCGGGCCCGACCGACGAATGGCTGGACGACTGGATGGTCCGCACCTGCGAGATCATCGACAAATATCAGCCCGGCATCCTCTATTTCGACTGGTGGATCCAGAACGAGAAGTATAAGCCCAGGCTGAAGAAAATCGCCGCCTATTATTACAATCGCGCGTCGGAGTGGGGCAGGGAAGTCACCATCGATTATAAGCACAACGCCTTTGCGCTCGGGACCGCCACGCTGGACATTGAGCGCGGCTCCCTTGGCAGCGTGTTCCCGTACCCGTGGCAGACCGACACGGCGATCGGCAAGCGCTCCTGGGGCTACACGACGGACAACGAATTCAAAAGCGCCTATACGGTCGTTACCACGCTGATCGACGTTGTTTCCAAAAACGGCATGCTTCTTTTGAATATCGGGCCGAAGCCGGACGGCACGTTTACCGAAGAGGAGACCGCGGTGCTTGCCCGCCTCGGCGCGTGGATGAAGCAAAACGGCGAAGGCATCTATGACACGGTTCCGTATAAGTTCTATAAAGAAGGGGAGAGCGCCGCTTCCTCCGGCATGTTTTCGGAGGGCGACGTGCAGTATACCCCGCAGGATTTCCGCTTCACCTATAAAAACGGCGTGTTGTATGCCTTCCAGATGAAGCCCTCGCGTGAGATTGCCATCCGCTCGCTGCACCCCGACCGCTGCGGCGTTGCGGTGGAGCGCGTCAGCGTCCTCGGAAACAACGCGGTTGCGTCTTTTTGCTGCGGCGAAGAGGGACTGACGGTACGCCTCAAGAACGCCCCGGCCGACGAGCTTCCGCTTTGCCTCAGAATCGAGCTGGCTTGATAAAAGAATCGGCAGCCGTGATCCTTCCGGGTCATGGCTGCCGTTGTTATGCGCGCGTTTTTGCCCTGCCGTTATTTCAGCACCTTGCGGATGACGGCGTCGTCCGCGTCGGGAAACAGGGTTTGCAGGTGTTGGAACAGCCTTTCGTAGGATTCCTCCGGCGTGCGGCGGTAGACCCGGCTGCAAAAGTCGCCGCCGAAAAAGCGCTCGGGCGTGGAGTATTCCGCAACGCCCCAGCCGTAGGGCTGCCCGATCTTGTCTGCGGCATAGACAAAATCGCTGATCAGAACATAGCCTTGCGCCTGCAGGCGCGTGATGCTCGTTTCAAAGCCCTTTTTGCCGCCCTTGCGGTAGTTGCCGATGCGCTTGAGCTCCCGGGAGAGCACCGGCGCGTTTGCGTCCACCAGCTCGAACAGCTCTCTGTCGCGGAACGAAGCCAGCCCGTCGTCGAACCGCGCGTCGAAATCATAACCGTCGCGGCGGTAGTTGGCAAAGTCCGGAAACCACTCCCTGCTGATGAACACGGCTTTGTTTTCAAAAAACTTGCCGTAGGCGCAGCGGCTTTCGCGGATCACTGGGCCCTTCCAGGCCCACGCCTTCCACGTGTCGTCGGCGGCGGAATACCAGACGTCGGCCGCGGCGTGCTCCTCCAGGGAAAAACCGGGGATGGACCCGGCGAAGAACGGCAGAAAGCCGAAGCGTTCAATCGCTTCAAGCAGATCTTCTTTCGTGCGGACGGTAAAGCCGCTGCAGGTCATGCATCATCCCTCCGTTGTTCCGCCGCAGGCAATCGGCGGCTTCCGGGTTTCTTCGCCGCAAAATGTCGGCGGAAGGTGTTGTATTCGTCTTCACAATCTGTTAGAATAAAGGCGGAAACCGAACGGCAGCGTTTTTCCGGCTTGCCGGTTCCGAGATTGGGGGCGACAGAATGAAAGCAAAGCTCAAGGCGTTTCTTGCGCTGGTCTGCTTCTTTTGCAATCTGATCGGCTGTCTTGCCTTCTATCCGAAGGCGCCGCAGACGGAATCCGTGCGGTTCGCGCAGGCGCTCGGCCGCGGCTGGAACCTCGGCAATACGCTGGAGGCCTGGCAGCTTCCGAAACCGGAGGACACCGAAACCTGCTGGGGCAACCCGAAGGCGACGGCTGCGCTGTTCGCGCTGCTCAAGGAGCTTGGCTTCACGTCCGTCAGGATCCCCGTGACGTGGTTCCAGCACATGGATGAGAACGATCGGATTGAGGACGCGTGGATGGATCGCGTCAACGAGGTTGTGGACGACGTACTGGCACAGGGTATGTATGCCATTCTCAACGTTCAGCACGACGATCAGGACTGGCTGATTGCGGATGAACAGAACGAGGCGCGGGCAATCGCCACGCTTGCGAGCGTCTGGACGCAGATTGCAGCCCGGTTCGCGGACTATGACGAAAGACTGGTGTTCGACGTGATGAACGAGCCGCGCGTGGTCGGTTCGCCGCTGGAATGGATCGGCACGCCGGAGGAGCGCACGGTGGTCAACCGCTTCAACCGGGCGGCGCTTCAGGCGATCCGGTCGGCGGGCGGCTGCAACGCGTCGCGCTACGTGATGGTCACGACCTGCTGCGCGAGCGTCTCCGAAGAGAACTGCAGCGCTTTGCTTGTGCCGGACGATCCGCATGTGATCGTGTCGCTGCATTATTACTACATGACCGCGCATCGTTCGGAGTACCTTGACTGTGAAAAGCCTTTGCGGCCGGCGGATTATATCGAAATACACAAGACGCTGCGCAGGATTCACAAAACGTTCCTGCAAAGCGGAATCGGCGTGAGTATTTCGGAATTCGGCTGGACCGACCGCGTCCATTTGAAGAACCTCAGCCGCAAGGCGGCGCAGTTTGTTCGGCTTGTGACAAATTACGGCATGTCCTGCCTTGTGTGGGACAACGGCGGCGATTTCCGCCTGATTGACCGCAACAATCTGACCGCTGAGTTTCCCGATTACGTGGATGCGGTCACGCGCAGCTGGCGCCCGGCGCCGCTCGCCTGAGAAGCGTTTCCGAGCAAGACACAGACGGTTCGCCCGTTACGGACACGTCATGTCAGAAGCGCCAGCAGGTCGTCCAGCTTTGCCGTTGCAAGGCAGACGCAGGTGTCTGACGCGCCGTAATAGATTCTGACTTCGTCGCCCTCCTGCAGCACGGCGCAGGGGAAAATGACGTTCTGGCGGAAGCCTTCGTCGGTTTCCGCGGGCAGCTCCGGCGCAATCAGCGGCTTGTCGTAGAGCGCGAGCACTTTGGACGGGTCGTGGAGGTCGAGCAGCATCAGCCCGGCCGTATAGCGCTTTTTCCAGGTCTGTTCCCAGCCGTTCTTGCCGCGGCTTTCGTCGCGGTCCACGGCGTGGAACAGCGTGAGCCAGCCCTTTTCCGTTTTGATCGGCGAAGCGGTCGGACCGATTTTGTCGTTGACCCAGGGAACGCGTTCGGTGCCCAGCACCAGACTGCTGCGGCCCCAATAGATCAGATCGGGCGAGCGCGAAAGCCAGATGTCAAAGCGTTCGTTGTGTCTGCTGTAGACCGGCATCGGGCGTTCCAGACGGACGAATTCGCCGTTGATTTTTTCGGGGAACAGCACCATGTTCCGGTTGTCGGGCACGCTTCTGCTGATGATCCGGTAGGACTGCAGGTCGTCGGAAAGCGCGGCAATCGTGCCGCAAAGGCCGTGGCGCGTATCCGTGGCAAGGCAGAGATAGAGCGTGTCTTCAATCTTGATGATGCGCGGGTCATAGTGTCTTCTGAGCTCCGGGTCGTCCGAGGGCTGCGCGCTGTCGATCAGCGGCTTCGGGTCGAACACCCAGCCGTCGATTCCGTTTTTGCTGCGGGCGATGCCGATGCTTGTTCCGGCAAACTTCCGGTTCTCGGTTTCATACAGCGCCTGATTCGTGCCGTAATCGTTGCGGAACACCATCACGTATTCGCCCTTGTGCTTGATGACGCCCGCGTTGAAGACAAGCGAACAGGGGTAAGGCAGGTCGGACGGCGTGATGATGGGGCGTTCTCTCTTTTTGATACAGGGATGCGAGGCAATTGCTGGCAATACGGCTGGCATGGCGCTTCTCCTTTCAAAAAGCAGCGGGGCGCTGCTTATATGAATCTTATTGGTAATTCCTATTCCATTATAGCAAAATCTGCGGCGATTGCAAGCGTGTTTTCCGCGTTTTGCAGCCGCCGGGGCAGAAAAAGAACAGGGGAGGGAACGGCTTTGCGCATGACGGCTGAAGAGGCGCGGCGGCAGATATCGGAGCTGCTGCTGGATTGGTGCGACGCTCTGGTTCGCCTTCAGATCAACAAAACGAATGATCCGCGGCTGGACGGCGGCATTCTGTGCCCGGCCTGCGGGTGTGTCCACGGGCGGTGCCACGAAGCGGTCTATCCGCTGCTTTGGGCTGCGCACACGACGGGAAATGAAAGCTATCTGACGGCCGCAAGGCATCTGTTCGACTGGGGAGAAAACGTGCGCTGTGCGGACGGCGGCTTTCGCAACGACCTCAAGTCCGAGTGGAAGGGCGTCACCGTTTTTGCCGCAGTTGCGCTGCACGATGCGCTATTCTTTCACGGCACGCTGCTGACCGCCGCGGAGAAGGCCCGGTGGGAGGCGCGATTGCTGGCAATGGGCGATTGGTTGAGCCGCAATCTCACCGAGCAGTCGTCGGCCTATCTCAACTATCTCGCCGCGAATGCCAGCGCCATGGCGCTGCTGGGTAACTACTTTTCAAGTGAAGAATACCTGTCGCTTGCAAAGCGGCTTGCCGCGTTTTGCCTTGGGCACATCACGCAAAGCGGCCTGATCTGCGGTGAAGGGCACCCGAGGGACGCCGTTTCGCCCAAGGGGTGCCGCGCCGTCGACGTCGGCGGCTACAACGTGGAGGAAACCCTGCCGAGTCTGAGCCGCTATGCCACGGCTGCCGGCGACCGGAAAACGGCCGAGGCGTGCTGCGCGCTCTGGCGTGCGCATCTCGCCTTTCTGCTGCCGGACGGCGCCTGGGACGACAGCACCGGAACGCGGTCGTTCAAATGGAGCTATTGGGGCAGCCGCACCGCCGACGGGTGTCAGGGGGCGCTCTTCGCGCTCGGCGCAGAGGATCCCGTGTTTGCCGAAGCGGCATGGAGAAACTTTGCGCTTTACCGCCGCTGCACGTTTGACGGGCTGCTTGCCGGCGGACCGGACTATCGCCGAAACGGGGAACCGGCGTGCGTGCATCATACGTTCTGCCACGCCAAGGCGCTCGCTGCCACGCTGGACGGCCCGCTGCCCGCCTTTGCGCGCGTTCCCGTGCCGTCGGACCATCCGGCGCCGCTGACCCATTACCCCGAGCTGGACGCCTGGCGTGCCGCCTGCGGCAAATGGCGGCTGTCCGTCAGCGGCTGCGACGTTTCCCATGCCGGCGCACGGCACGTGTCCGGCGGCTGCATTTCCCTGCTCTGGCACGCGGATGCAGGACCGCTGATCGCGGTCGGCCAGATGGATCAGACGCTGCGGGAACCGCATAATCAGCAGCTTTCCGTTCACCCCGAAACGCAGGGGTGCGGCTGCCCGCGGCTGGAGACGACCGACGTCGACGCGCCTGCAGGGCAGCAGTTCTGCCGCGACGCCCGCCTTTCCGCTTCGCAAACGGCAGACGGCGTTGTCATTCGCGCGGACGCTTGTCTTTGCTTTGGAGACGGCCGGCCTCTGCCCGGCGGCGCCTGCTTTGTGGAATACCGGCTCACACAGGACGCGCTTGTTCTTTGCGTGCACGTTTCGCCCGGGCTTTCCGCGTCCACGCGCTTCGTGCTCCCGCTGATCGGCGACGCTGCCGACGTTTCGGCTCTCGGCGGCAGTCTGATTTGCGCGCCGGCGCGGCGGTTCCATCTCAGCCCCGGCTTCCTCTGCCGGGAATACAGCTTCCGTCCGGATTCGTCCGGCCATATTACGATCAGCATTTCTGTCCGTTCGGCTTCGAAGCCGAGGGACGGAGCGTTGTCCGACTGCCCGTGAACCGAACGGGCCGTTGCACGCAGATTCTTCCTCACGGAAAGCGAGGCGCATTCTATGAAGCATATCAAAATTTCCGAGCATGAGCTCCTGTTTTCAAGACCCGGCGAACTGGTACGGGTAACGCCCTGCCACGAGAACGCCGTTCGGTTTGAAGCGTTTCCCGACTGCAGGCTATTTGACGAAAACTTTACCCTGCTGCCGCAGACGGCCGCCTGTTCGTTTGAAGAGCGGGACTACTGCGTCTTTATGACGGTCGGCAGAGTGAAGCTGCAGCTCGAGCAAAACGGAAAGATCACGGTCTATAAAGACGGATCGGTGATTCTGGAGGAGCAGGCGGATCTGGCCTTTCACGACGGCTTTCGGCGCTATGAGCGCAGAAACGGTTCCTGGGCGGCAACGCTGACTTTCAACGGCAACGAGGGCGAACGCTTTTTCGGCCTCGGCCAGGATCCCTGCGGCCGGTTCGACCTCAAGGGCTGCGCGTTCGATCTGCGCCATGTGAACGCGAAAACGACGGTTCCGTTCATCTATTCCTCGCGCGGCTACGGTTTTCTTTGGAACAACCCCGCCGTCGGGAGCGTGGAGCTTGCGGAAAACCGCATGCGCTGGCGGGCGGACGCAACGCGAAAGCTCGATTTCGTCGTCATTGCCGGCAACCCGAAGGAGGTCAGCGAAACGCTTGCCGATCTGACCGGACACGCGCCAGTGATGCCGCATTGGGCCACCGGCTTCTGGCAGTCGCGGCTGCGCTATGAGACGCAGGAGGACCTGCTGGCGGTGGCGCGGCGCTATCACGAAGAGAACGTCCCGCTTTCCGCCATCATCTGCGATTACTTCCACTGGACGGAGCAGGGCGATTATCGGTTCGACCCGCGCTATTGGCCGGACGTCAGAGCCATGACGGACGAGCTGCACGCGATGGGAACGAAGCTGATTGTTTCTGTCTGGCCGACCGTCAACCCCAATTCCGAAAACTACGCATATCTTTGCGACAATAATCTGCTGATCCGTACCGCGAAGGGCAGAAACAACGTGTTCGATTTTTACGGCCCGCAGGCGGAAATCGACGTCACCAATCCGATGACAAGAGAATTCGTCTTTTCAAAGCTCAAGGAAAACTATCTGGATCAGGGCGTGGACGGCCTCTGGTTCGACGAAGCGGAGCCGGAAATCCACCCCGAGCAGTTCGATAATCTTTTGCTGCATCTCGGCAGGGGAGACGAGGTCGGGCTGCTGTATCCCTTCTGTTACGCGCAGATGGCGTATGAGGGCTTTTCCCGGCTGGACAAGGTGCCGGTCACGCTGATCCGCGCCGCCTATCTCGGGTCGCAGCGCTTCGGCGCGCTCGTCTGGAGCGGCGATATTCCCTCCACCTTCGAAAGCCTGTCGGCGCAGGTGAAGGCCGGTCTGAACATGGCTGTCTGCGGCATACCGTGGTGGAACACGGATATCGGCGGCTTCTGGGGCGCGGACACGCAAAGCGAGTATTACCGCGAACTGATTGTGCGCTGGTTCCAATACGGCGTTTTTTCGCCCGTGATGCGCCTGCACGGCAACCGGAACCGCCACGGTGAAAAGAAGCGCGACGTGAAAGAGCCGACCGGCGACCCGAATGAGATCTGGAGCTTCGGAGAAGAGAACTATCCGATACTGAAAGATCTGGTGCTTTTGCGTGAGCGTCTGCGCCCCTACATTGAACGGCAGATGCAAACCGCGGCGGAAAAAGGCTGGCCCGTCATGCGACCGATGTTCTTTGAGTTCCCGGAGGACGAGGTCTGCTATACGCTCGGAGAACAGTATATGTTCGGCGACGACGTGCTTTTTGCGCCGATCGTCAACAGGGGACAGACCGAAAAGCGCGTTTATCTGCCCGAGGGCAAATGGGTGCTGACGAGAACCGGAGAGGTCTATGCCCCGGGCTGGCACACGATCCATGTGCAGATCGATGAATTTGTGGCCTTTGTAAAAGATGACGCTGAGGTTCTGCGCTGCTTTTGACCGGCCGGAAGCCGCGACATTTTGCTGAAACTTTCTTTTGTTCTTGTATCTGTTTCATTTGTGTGATAGAATGGTACCGAAAATACGGTTCATATCGATTGGAGGCACAACGGTTTGAAGATTGGAAAAAAGCTGATTCTCTCCATGCTCGCGATCACGCTCGCCACAATGCTGCTCATATACGGCGGGCTTTATGCGATCATAGCCGATCTGCGGGGAAACGTGCAAAAGCTCTATGAGGACATCAGGGCGGATGCGGAGCAGACCATTGAAGAAGGCCTGTATGCGCAGGATTCCGATTCGCTCGGCGTGTTGGCGGATATGCAGATGGAGGTGACCGATTCGCGTCTGCGCATCGTGTCTGACGCGGTGAAGCAGTCGGCGGAATATGCCGAAAGGCTTTATGCTTCGCCGGCGGATCATCTAAACTCCGCCTATGCACCCGTTCATTTGTCGCGCGCCCCGGAAACACTGTCTGCGAGATATATGTACAGTGCGGGAACCCGGGAGACTGGTGCGCTGCGGGATGAGTTGAAACTCTTGTCGAATATGGAAGAAATATTCGCACCCATCATGGAATATAACAGCCGGTTTTTAGACAATCTCTATGTTGGTACCGCCAGCGGGATCTTTTATCAGTACACGGACAATAACGTTTTTCGTGAAAACTATGTGGTGACGCAGCGGCACTGGTATGTGAACGCAATCGATTCGCCCGATCAGATCATGTGGAAAGAGACGGAGATCGATTCATACGGAAGGCCCTGTATCACGGCTTCCAAGGCAGTCAAGGGCCCCGATGGGAAAATTGTCGCCGTTGTGGCGGCCGACGTGAATTTTGAGCAGATGATGTCCAACGTGATCGGCAGCGGGCTCGGTGAAACGGGCACAACCTTTGTTCTCGGCTCAACAAGAGATCTTGTGGCATACAGCACCTTCATGGAAGACGTGAAAGCGCATGACGGCCTTTACAACGCGTTTGAAGACCACTTTGCCGATCCGAAAACCGTGTTGAAAAAAATCGACGCCTGCGCTTTCGGCAACGGTGAGGCGTTTCACGCCGAGCTGGACGGAAAAGAGATCTACATGACCGCCCGTACGATTCCCTCCACCGGCTGGCTGCTTTGCACAGCGATTAACGCCGAAGAGATCACGGAGCCGATCGGGAAGGTCACTGCACAATCCGATCAGCTGTTTGCCGCCGCGCGCGCAAAAACAACGGCCGAATTCAAATCGCTGATCCTGAACGCGATTATTACCATCGTTGTGATTGCGCTGCTTGTCGCATTGATCGAATACTTTATTTCACGCACGATCTCAAAGCCCATCATCCAGCTGACGGATACGGTGAAAAACACCGGGGAAGGCGATTTTGAAAAGAAATCAGATATCGACACACGCGACGAGATCGGCGACCTGGCGCGAGGCTTCAACAAAATGCAGGATGATCTGAAGCTTTACACCGAGAACCTGAAAACCGTCACCGCGGAAAAGGAACGCATCGGCGCTGAGCTGAACGTGGCAACACAGATCCAGGCGGATATGCTCCCGCGGATCTTCCCCGCGTTCCCGCAGAAAAAAGAGATCGATGTGTTTGCGTCCATGACGCCCGCGAAAGAGGTGGGCGGAGACTTCTATGATTTCTTCCTGCTGGATGACAACCGCCTGGCGCTGGTGATTGCAGATGTATCAGGCAAGGGTGTGCCTGCGGCGCTGTTCATGGTGATTTCCAAAACGCTGATCAAAAACCGCGCCATGCAGGGCGGAACGCCGGCACAGATTCTTGCCGACGTGAACAACCAGCTTTGTGAGGGCAACGATGCGGACATGTTCGTCACATGCTGGCTGGGCATCTGCGACCTTTCAACCGGTTTGCTGACAGCAGCAAGCGCCGGTCACGAATTCCCCGCCGTGTGCGGCAGTGACAGAAACTATCAGCTTTTGAAGGATAAACACGGCTTTGTGCTTGCCGGAATGGAGGGCGCCCGCTACCGCGACTATGAGATACAGCTTGCACGGGGCGGCAGTATCTTCCTTTATACGGACGGCGTGCCGGAGGCAACGAACGTTAACGGTGAAATGTTCGGGACGGACCGGATGCTTGAAGCGCTGAATCGCTGCTCGGATGAAAATGCAGATGTATTCATTCACGCTGTCAGTTCTGCCGTGCAGGCGTTCACGGGCGAAGCGCCGCAGTTTGACGACATGACCATGGTCGGCATGACCTGGTACGGAAAAGATTGATCATCGGATCATTTTTACAAATACGTTAGTATATAAAGAAACTCTCCGAAAAAACCGGAGAGTTTCTTTGATGATTTTTGCCTTCAAGCTTTGCGCAGCGCAATAACACGCGGCGCAGATGAATATAACTGAAAAAAGCACGCCGAAGCGCGCTTTTTTCCTGGCTAAAGATTGCGATTTTAACATAATAGGGGTTACCGTTAAATTTCGTAACGCTAAAAGAACACACAAAGATAATGCTTTTGAGAATTACTCATTAGAATCTCGATTAACAATCCATACACTAGTGAAATCCGGGTCAACCACGATTTCTCCGGTTGAATGGAGTCGATATTCTCCTTTTGGCGCTGGTTTGGTGGAGCTCAAATCTGGGGGAAGTCCAAAAACATCCCCATTCTTTTGTCTGAAGCGTATTTGCCTGTCGTTGGCCTCAATTACCGTTCCCCAGTACTGCTTTTGTTCAATAAACTCATTGTCTTTCGTATAATATGTAATTCCGACCAAAATCGTTTTCCCAAGCAAATCAGAGAAAGACAACTCAGACATTCAGGTCTACCCCCCTTATATGATTCCAAATGATAGTATAACAAAGGATTGCTATCTTTGTCAAAATAGCAATCCTTTTCTGGCAGGGGCAGAAGGACTTGAACCCTCGGCACGCGGTTTTGGAGACCGCTGCTCTACCAACTGAGCTATACCCCTATATTCTGGTGGGCCATCAGGGACTCGAACCCCGGACCGACCGGTTATGAGCCGGTTGCTCTGACCAACTGAGCTAATGGCCCATATCTTGGCGACTTCGAAATTATAGCAAAACCGTTTTCAAAAGTCAAGCCTTTTCGAAAAGTTTCGTCTTGTTTTTGCGAAAAACGAAACCCCCGCCGTTTTCAAAAACAGTATTTGCGGATGCCGATGAAAAAGACGGTCAGACCGATGTCGATGAATACGTGGAACACGGCGTGGAAATACCGTTTTTTCTTGCCGACGCCATAGAGCGCCGCGCCCAGAAGCAGACACGACCCGCCGGTCAGCAGGCAGAGAAACGCTCCGCGCGGCAGCACGGCAAACGCTTTTCCGCCCGCAATCGCGCAGGCGACGCCGGTTCCGATATAAAGCCCCATTTGCAATGTTTTTGTTTTTTCAAAAGAAAAGAACGTCAGAACAAGCCCGGAGAGCGCGCCGAACCACGCGCAAAGAAGCAGCGTGAGCGCCGCCCCGGGGCCGACCAGCTCCTTCACCGGCGGCACACAGCCGGTCGCCGTGCCCGCAACGGCAAAGAAGATCATGCAGTGGTCCAGCAGACGCAGCACTTTTTTGCGCTCCGGGTTCCTCGTGCCGTGATAGAGCGCGGAGGTCAGGAACATGATCGTCGTGCCGAACAGATAGAGAGAAGCGCAGACGATCCGCACGGGGTCGCCCGCTTTGACGGACGGAATCAGGCAGAAGAAGACGATGCACGCGCTGAGGATCAGACCCGCGGCGTGGGTGACTGTGTGCAGCAGCTCTTCGGCTTCGGTGTAATCGACCAGTTGAATCTTTTCCCAGGGCTTCATCTGTTCCTCTTCCTTTCTTTTTGTCTATCATAGTCCAACGGTCCGCTTTTGTCAAGAAAAAACCCCTGCCGGAGCGGCAGGGGTTCGGGAAATGGAATCAGTTGGCCTTTGCGGCTCTTTCCATCGCAAGCTTGTAGTCTCTCGTTCCGACGAAGATTTCGTTGGTATACGGGTTCTTCTTTTGCTCTTTGGCCCGCTTGATGATATTCATAATCACGAGGATGTTGATTGCAATGGCAAGGACGGCCACAACGCCCTGTGCGGTCGGGTTGGCGTCCGCGCTCGTCAGCACCAGATTCGGATCCATTCTGCCGGTGGCGTCGGTCACGAACTTCGCGGCGTCAGCATACACGACGGGCAGGGTGGTGAATCTGGAATGATTCTGGAAGCTCGGGAAGACCTGTGCGAACATGCACCACAGAGCCAGCGTGTTGGCGCGGTTCTGGATCCAGCCGCCCTTGTTCCAGAAGGCGTTTGCAACGGTGGGCGCCAGCAGAAGCGCAACGCCGCAGAAGAAGGTGTGAAGCGGAAGGTTCAGATAGGTGTATTCGAAGTTCCAGACGTCATAAGCAAGGATGAACTGCCAGGTCATATCCGGCCAGAGCATATCCTGCTGCTTATGCTTGGAGGAATAGATGCCCCACCAGCCGGTCATGCACATGATGTTGATCAGACCCGCAACGCCGTTGAGGATATTCCACCAGCCGCCGTACAGCCAGACGCCCTCGGAGGAATACCACCAGCCGCCGGTCATGCCGCCGACGGCAACACCCTTGAAGAAGGATTCGAAGTCGGAGGCAACGGCGATCAGAATGTTGATGCCGACGATGATGAACGGATAGCATTTGAACCAGGTGCTCTTGCCCAGAGAACCCCAATGATATTTGAGGATCATGAAGCCGACGCAGCCGATGGTCGCGGCATAGAGCTTTGCGTAATGGAACCAGCCGTTCATCTGCACGATGGTCGGGTTGTCCGCCGCAAAGGTTTTGGCGCCGATGTTGATCACCACAAAGTAAATGGTCAGCGCAAGAGGCAGGATAACAAAGCAGAAAATACCGCCTGCTTTTGTGCGGCGTGCGATTTCATTCGCAACGATGAGTCCGACGAAGACCAGGCACCAGCCCAAGAGCTGCCAAAGCGAGGTTTCGCCGTAGAGATGGAATAACATGAGTTCTTCCTCCTTCAAAGAATAAAATATATTTTTAGGTTCTTTTCAAGAGCCTTAGAACCGCTATTGCGCCTCTATTTCGCGGATGCGCACCTCGTTGCCCTGTACAAGATAGGTGTGCTCCGACTGACAATAGGGGCAGATTTTTGCGTATTTGACGGTTTCATACGTCCTGCCGCAGTCTTCGCAGTAAGACACTGCGGGGATTACCAGATGCTCCAGCTTGCAGCCCTCCATCATAGGGGAACGCCTGCAGGACCACTCCCAGCAGCTTTCCAGCAGCTCCGCGATGACGGTTGAAACCTCGCCGACCTCCAGAACGACCTTGGAAACCTTGGTCAGCTTCTGTTCTTCGGCAACGTCTTCGATTGTTTTGATGATATGAAATACAATGCCGAGCTCGTGCATGGATTACTTATCCTTCTTGGCGGCGCGCTTTGCCTTCTTGATGGCAAACTCGCGCTTGATCATGTAGGGCAGGATGGCCTTCAGCTTGTCTTCCGCCTTATACATGGTGGAGCACTCCGGCCGTTCACGCTTGAGATAGATCGCGTCGAATTCACACTTCGTGGTGCAGACGCCGCAGCCGATGCAGCGGTTCTTGTCCACGATCGTGGCGCCGCAGCCGAGGCATCTGGCGGTTTCGATCTTGACCTGTTCCTCCGTCAGCAGCTTCATGTCGTCCCTGAAGCCCTTCGGGTCAACCGTTCTGGTCGCCTTCGGCACCTGACGATGCGCCGTGTCATAGCCTTCCACAACGATGTCGTCCTTGTCGAGTTCCACGTAATAGCGCGGATTGCGGCCGATCGTCAGCGAGGAATGCGGCTGCACGAAGCGGTGGATCGAGATGGCGCCTTCCTTGCCCATGGCGATCGCATCGATGGCAAAGCGCGGGCCGGTGAACGCGTCGCCGCCGACGAACACGTCGGGCTGCGCGGTCTGGAAGGTGAAGGTGTCGGCCTTGGCGGTCATGTTGCGGTTGAGCTCCACGGCGGCGCCGTCGAGCAGGCCGCCCCAGACGATGGCCTGACCGATGGACAGGACCACGTTTTCGCAGTCGACCGTCTGGGTGTCGTCCTCGTCATAAACGGGGGAGAAGCGGTGCTCGTCGTCAAAGACGCGCACGCATTTTTTGAAGACGATGGCCTTGACTTTGCCGTTTTCGTCCTTCACGATTTCCTTCGGGCCCCAGCCGCAGTTGACGGAAACGCCGTCCTCCAGCGCTTCTTCCACTTCGTCGTCGGAGGCGGGCATTTCGTCGCGCTGCTCCAGACAGAACATGGAAACGTTTTTGGCGCCGCAGTGGACGCTGACGCGCGCCGCGTCGATGGCCACGTTGCCGCCGCCGACGATCACCAC
>JAEEGG010010031.1_pt1 | contig 21037 bp, 17 predicted proteins | sample 9134161 | NCBI WGS metagenome assembly JAEEGG01 (sample SAMN16246543, study PRJNA631951) | gut metagenome | biome: gut microbiome; feature: rumen; material: CR-attached | host: Bos | place: Iran: Karaj | collected 2018-10
CCATCGAAACGCTGGAAAGCATCATCATCGTAAGAGCTGTAGGCCTGACGATGACCAAAATCCTTGATTTTACCGCCTACGCCCGCTGCCACATATCCGCCTAAAAACGGCTGGATGCTCACATCGCGATCCACCCTACAGTCGTATTTCAGTAAGAGCGGCACCTCCAGATAGTCCAGATTATAGGTGAACTTACGACCTTCGAAGTTGCCCTTTCCACCTTTTTCTATAAAGGAGAGGCCTGTCTCGAAATAGATAGGTGCATGAGGGGCTACTTGGAATCCAGCCACAACGCCTACGTTCAGGCCTGTGCGCATTGTGCCTCCATCGAGATACTTATCGTCGGAGTTGACCGTTGAGAACGCACCACCTACACGGAAGCCGACATAGGAGTTAACGGGATTGTGACGATAACTGGGACGAGTGTAGCTACTACTGTATCCATATCGACCTGTAGAATAGCGGGGTCGTCCGTATTGTGCCAGCATTGGCAGCGTGAGCATCAGGCTCAGCATAGCAATCATTATCCTTTTCATAAGCCAAACATTTTAAAGATTTCACGCTGCAAAATTAGCCCTAAACCGCCAACGCTTGAAAGGATTTCCCCTAAAAGAAAATGGAATTTCCCTAAAATAATTTAGGATTTCGTGTAAGATTTCGTAATTTTGCCGTTATAAAAGTAGAAAACAATTAAAAAGCAAAAGGTATGAAACAGAAATTATTTCTATTATTGATGCTCGTGGTAGCCCTTGCTGCCTGTACGAAAGATGATGATGAATATAATGACTACATGTCCGAAGCACCTGGACCCCGCGTGCCAAATGGAGATGATTCCGTAAATACGAATTATGAATTTGGTACATTTGAAGGAGATTGGATTCTTGAACAGCAAGTCATATCAGAATCGGCCATTGTTGTTATGGACAGTGATTATGTAGAGTTTCATATTCCAGGTGATATTGTTGTATCAAAAGCTTTGAAAGTCATCGGGATGGAAAAGGATATTAATATAACGGAAATTTATCCTCCTTATATGCGTGTTATACCTCTAGGTCTTTCAGATAATAAAGCCTATTACAATTTTGGCTTTTATGATCCTAGAGGAATGCAAGCTGAAATACAAGCTAATATGCAAGTCAACTTTTCATCTACTTCTATTTATGGAGGTATGATGTATTATGATGTTGACCATTCAAATAGAGAAATGATGTTTTTTTTAATATCTGAGAGGCCAAGTCAGGCAATCTACGATATAGAGACGGGTTTATGGACGCTGAAGATAAAGATAATCCAAGTATTTGTTTACGATGGATTAGAAACAAAGATTTACGACCTCCCGTCACCCTTTGTATTATTATTTGTTGCAAAGAAAAAACTCTAAACAATATCTGTGGAGACAGAACGCGAACTGTTAGACGCCATACGTAAAGGGGATCGCGCAGCGATGCGCCGACTCTACGAACGCTATAAGGGATATGCGATGGCCATCGGCCTGAGATATATCCCAAATAGCGACGAAATGCACGATGTGCTGCAAGACAGTTTCGTGAAGATCATAACAGGCATCAGCCGCTTTGACTATCGGGGTGAAGGCTCCTTGAAATCGTGGGTGTCGAGAATCGTCGCCAATCAGGCTATTAACTATATCAGGGATCATGAACGTTTCCACTTCACAGACGAGATGCCTGACGACAGGATAGACGAAGAGCCCGATATTGGCGAAGTGTCAGACGAGGTGCTGGATGGGCTGATCGGACAGTTGCCTGCCAACTATCGAGTGGTGCTCAACCTGTTTGTCTTCGAACAGCTCTCGCACAGGGAAATCGCTCAACAGCTTGGTATCAGCGAGAAGAATTCTGCCACACAGTTCTTTCGAGCGAAGCGGGCACTTCAGAAGATGATAATAGAATATAAGCAAAAACGACAAAGGATATGAATATGGACAAATGGACTCAACAACTGCATGATAAGCTGGCAGAGCGCGAAGTAGCTCCACCAGACGATCTGTGGGCTGACATTGAGGCAGCTTTGCCCACAAGCGCTTCGAGCAATGGTGATATGCCTCGCACTCGTTCTGTATCCTTACGTCATTGGGCAGTAGCAGCATCCCTCGCACTTTTGATAGCTGGCGGAGGCTATCTTTTGTGGCCGTCATCAACAACAGAAGTCCCCACATCAGCCTCGCAGCCAGAACTCTCTCAGGCTGAACCTATAGAACCCATCGCGCCTATTGAGTCCCAACCTATTCGAGAAGAGAATCATGGGGACTGGCTCAATGATAGCAGCGCAGCGAAGATCAGAGTGCCTGTCCCCGTGATTCGGCCCTCATCCCCTCTGATGGCGCAGGCCTCAGTAGTTTCCGCTCAGGATTCTCTGAGCGAAGTCATCGAGCCTACCTCTACAGAACAGCCTGCTTCTTCGGATTCAGAACTTGCAGACAATAATACGCCTATCCAACAGCCTTCTACAGAGCGTGAACTCAATGAGACGATCCATCAGATAAATAAGGAGATTGCCTTGCTGTCCTCTAAATCCCACAAAGGTATCAGCGTCAACCTCTATGCCTCCAACGGTCTTAGCGACATGCAGCATGCTAATGGTGTGCGAATGGCTGACGAATTGGCCACCCTTTATGATTTTGAGAAGTATCTTCCCCAAAGCATGGTTCGCACCAGAAGCGCTGGACCAATTTATCTCTATGGCTATGAAGAGCGTCAGAAGCATCATCAGCCCATCGCTTTCGGATTGTCTGTCAGTTATCCGTTGTCGACGAAGTGGTTGCTGTCTACAGGTGTCACCTATACCCGTCTGCGCTCTGATTTCACCTCACAAGCCCATGACTACACCTTTTCTCAGGAACAAACGCTTCACTATTTGGGCATCCCATTGAATGCGCAATATCGTCTGTTCCAGCTTGGAGGCTTGAATGTCTATCTGTCTGGTGGGGCTGAGGCTGATTATAACATCAAGGCCCATATGGCTTCCGAGGGTGTGACGCAGCATATCGATCGCGACCGCTGGCAGTTCTCTGTTCAGGGTGGGGTAGGTGTACAATATGACGTGCTGCCTCAATTAGGCATCTATGTCGAGCCAGGTGTGAAATATTACTTCGACAATGGTAGTCGATTGCACAATTTCTTCAAGGATAAGCCTACAAGTCTGAATCTTCAGTTTGGCCTCCGCTTGAATATCAAACAATAATAACAGATTATTTTACAAACATTTTTGGTAATTTTTCTTGTAAATATGAAAAAATGATGTATCTTTGTGGCGGTAATTTAAAAAACTTAATATGACAATGAAAAAGAATCTATTCCTGATGCTCGCCGCCATCCTCACATGCGGCACAATGTTTACTGCATGTTCTGCCGAATTGGACAACCCTGTAGCGCCAACACCTGATCCCGGTCCCGACGAGGCTGGTATGTTCATACAGAACGTGTTGAGCGACAGCCGCTACAAAATGACAAGTTGGGGTGAAATCAGTGAAGGCGAATACTATCTTCGTCTTGATGTGAACAGCTACGAAGAGGCAATGGCAGAGTTTCATAAACTGTTGCCGGAAGGTGTAGCCGCTACGGCTTTCGAATACGAAGATGACACGGCATTTGGAGTGGAAAGCATTATTGGGTACTCACTCAATGCGCCCAGGATGAATGATAAGGATTCGATAGCCATCTGTAAGACCGTTGCGGGATTGGAGCCGGTAGGCGGTTATGCCCAGGTGTATCTGACACCTGACATTAGCGAGGCACTTCATGTGTCAAACATCCTTTACATGCCGGCATCGAATGATGACTTGGACATCCTTATAAATTCCATCACCAACGTTCTGCCCTACAGCAAGATTGACCCAGACGATATGGGACATCTCATCTGTACAGCTTCAAGGGATGAATCGTTACCTTTGTTGTTATCCTTCTTTACAGAGAGTTTAGTGGCTGGATCAACCCTCAATGACAATAATGAAACGGTCTTTACATTGGTAGATAAGCAGGGCAACAAGTATGGTCATATGATTGTTCCCAGTATGCAAGACGCTCCCGAAAATGTTATGGGAATCTTACTCTTCGATGACGAACTCAAGGCCAATATGGAAAAGAAGCTGAAAATAGGATTCTCAAAACTCACGTTCATAGTGAAGGAGTAGTAATAAACATTTCTCTGTTACAACAAACGTTGGAGGTGGCAAAACAGGAGTTTGCCATCTCCATCGCGCAGATGCATGCCGTTGCCTAGACAATAACGGAAGTATTTACAATTGGCGCATTCATCCTTCTTCATCCACTCGTGGTTGCGATAAGGATGATAACGATTTTCCCATACTTCCATAAAATCGTCTTCGTAGATGTTACCTTGATTATAATCGGCTCGTATGCTGGCGCAGGCAGCGATAGAGCCATCGGCCATCACAGAGCCTACTGTTACGCCAGCCTGGCAAGAGAACAATCGGCTACGCACCTCGCCCTCGTAATTGCCAAGGAACCCCTCGCAGCCATAGTCCGCACGAATACGCCCCTCCTTGCGTACCTTCTTTATAAAGTTGAACACCCCTCTGAACGCCTCGTTCGTGAGTTGCATATTAGGATCGAGAGCAGCACGACCTACAGGGAAAACTGTGAAGAGTCGCCAGCGCTTCACACCTTTTGAAATCAGGAATTCCTTTATTTCGTCAAGTTTCGTATAATTCCGACGATTCACACAAGTGACAATATCGAATACGAAGCCCTCTGTAGCAACGAGCATATCTATCGCCTGACTCACCATCTTGAAGCTCTGCTCATTGCCACGCATCCAGTTGTGGTCTTCCTCCAAGCCGTCGAGACTGATGGCCATTGAATGGATGCCTGCCCGTAATAGTCCCTGCCAACGTTGTGGTGTAAGATGCAGTGCGTTGGTCACCATACCCCAAGGGAACCCTTTTTTGTAAATAGCCCTTCCACATTCTTCGATATCGTGTCGCATCAAAGGCTCGCCTCCAGAAACGATGACAAACACCTTGTGGGGATCAGTCTTTGCAGCAATGCCGTCGAGTACGCGTAAAAAATCCTCTTTAGGCATATCGTTGCTTTCCGACTTCATCTTACAATCGCTGCCACAATGACGACATTTCAAATCGCAACGCAAAGTGCATTCCCAGAACAATTGTTTCAGGGGATGCTCCTCGCGTAAGATGTTTTCCTTCTGTCGCCAGAGTTCGAGAGCGATTTTCTTACGAAGGGAAAGGGGAATGGGTTTCATTCTTTCTTCTTCAGTTTGACATCCTGAGAAATCTCATAGGTGCCTTGATACCAATGATGACCCTCTTTCGTCTTGACAGCCTTGTCAAAGTCGATATCAAGGGTATCGCTGAGGAATTCGCCGCCATTTGCCTCGCCATCGACATCTTCGACGATAATTTTGTTGTCCTGATTCAGCATGCCAGAGTATTTCAACTGATAATCACCTGATACACCAGACTGTACAGAGTCTATGCCATAGACGTAACGCTCATTTTCAATCTGAAATGTATTTTTCAACGATGTCTTGATATTCTGAATGGGTGTGCCAACCTCATCTGTCACTTGGCCTTTGAAGATAAAATCGGCATAAGGCGCACCATACTCTGCTATGAACTCTGGCTCATCAGAATCAGAAGAAGAGCAACTATAACCTAACATCGACAGCAGAGCCGTCAAAACAGCATTGTACCAACGATTGAATCTTACTTTCATCTTATTGTCTCCTATGTTTTATTTATAAAACACGAAAACTCAGAAATCTTGCATAAAGCGTGAAAGAATTAACAATTTTTAATTACTGATCAGTGTTTGGCATCTTTGCTCAGGCGTTCGTATTCCTCGCGGGCTTTTTCCATATCGTCCAGAAACTCAGGACTGGTGTGCAGACGGGCAAAACAGGCTGAGGCCAAGGCGATGGAGGCATTGACGTCGCTCTGCCAGTGATAGCCCAGAATCACACGGCTCTGTCCCCATTCATAACCCAGCTTCATCAAGGCGTCCTGAGCAGCGGGATTTACTTCTGCCAGAAGCAAGGCCATACTCCAGCCTCGAATGGTATGTCCTGAGGGGTATGAGCCCGTGTTGCGCAACTCCTCTTCCTCCTGAGGATAGGCTGTCGACTCGTTCATTCTGACAAAGGGCCGCTTGCGCATATAGGTCTCTTTGGGGAGGTTGGCACTCAGACGGATAGTGGGAATCGCCTTGAGAAGCATCTTATATATGGCTGGTGTCGTCTCCCTCGAAATGGTCATACCGAAGGGTTTGCTGAAACAGACAGCCATCTTGGGAACACTTGTGACGACATGATCGATGGCCTCTTGTCCGCGTTCTGTATTGCGGAGGGTCTTGCCCCACATATATTGGGTGAGGTCGTAAACGAACTGTGTCGATGCAGTGTCAGGTGGTGCTGGCAGGAAGGCAACGGCATTAGGCATTTCCTCAGCGGTGAAATAGGTGCTCTTAAACTGAGCACAGATGTTCGCAGTAGTCAGGACGACTGCAAAGATGGTGATAAAGAATCTTTTCATATTTTCTTTTTTTTGGTGATTGCTATCAGATGTTGATACCGTAATTCTGTTTCAGTTCGCTCATCACGAAGGTGCTTTCGATTGAGGCCAGGCTCTCTATCTCACCCAGTTTGTTGAGTACAAACTCCTGGTATTGCTTCATGTCGCGTGCCCGTACCTTTAATAAGTAGTCGTAGGCGCCCGAGGTGTTATAGCACTCGGTAACCTCAGGTATGCGCTGGATGCGACGATTGAAAGCATCGGCTATCTCGTGGTTGATCTGCTTCAGCTTGACTTTGCAGAACACTTGCAGACCCTGACCTAATTTCTCTGGATCGAGGATTGCAACATACTTTTTGATATAGCCTTTCTTTTCCAACCGTTTTTGGCGTTCAAACACGGGTGTTGGGGTCAGATGAACGGCATCGGCCAGTTCTTTTGTGGTCAATTTTGCGTTTTTTTGCAGCGTTTTCAGAATCTGCAGGTCGGTTTCGTCAAGTATTTCCGCCATAATTTAGAGTTTTATTCTATTAGGCAGGCTTTGAAAGGCCCGTTTTAGAAAGATTATCTTTTTCGGTTGCAAATATAGGGATATTTTCTGAATTTTGCAAGAAATTTGGAAGATATTTCTAAACTTCGTACCTTTGCACCGTCGAAAAGACATAAAATAAGTTTTTAGACATAAGTAATCGCGTAAGCGCTTGCTACCGAAGGGACGCAAGAACAAAAGAACATAATAATAACATTAAAAATTAAAGAAAGGATAAGGTTATGAGTAAGAAAAATTATCGTTTTGAGACTTTACAACTTCATGTAGGCCAGGAACAGGCAGACCCCGCTACTGACGCTCGCGCCGTGCCCATCTATCAGACCACGAGTTATGTATTCCACAATTCTCAGCACGCAGCTGACCGATTTGGTCTTCGCGATGCAGGTAATATCTATGGTCGTCTGACTAATTCCACTCAGGGTGTGTTCGAAGATCGCGTCGCAGCCCTCGAGGGTGGTGTGGCTGGTCTGGCTGTGGCTTCTGGTGCTGCTGCTATCACCTATGCTCTGCAGAACATTGCACAGGCAGGTGATCATATCGTGGCAGCCGACAACCTTTATGGTGGTTCCTACAATCTGATTACCCACACGCTCGCTACGCAGGGTATCTCCAATACCATTCTTAATGTGAACGACCTTGAGGCCCTCGAAGCTGCTATCCAACCCAACACAAAAGTCATATATGCTGAGACTTTCGGCAACCCCAACTCAGATGTGCTCGACCTCGAAGGTGTAGCTGCTGTAGCTCATAAGCATGGTATTCCGTTTATCGTCGACAATACATTTGGTACACCCTATCTCATTCGTCCGCTGGAGCACGGCGCAGACATCGTGGTGCATTCGGCTACGAAGTTTTTAGGTGGTCACGGTTCAAGTCTTGGTGGCGTCATTGTTGACGGTGGTAAGTTCGATTGGAAACAGAACGACAAGTTCCCCACATTGGCTAAGCCCGATCCCTCATATCATGGCATCGTCTTTGCTGATGCAGTAGGCGCAGCTGCTTACGTCACCCGCATTCGTGCCGTCATCCTGCGCGATACTGGTGCTGCCATCTCGCCTTTCAACGCCTTCATTCTCTTGCAGGGAGTTGAGACATTGAGCCTGCGTGTGGAGCGTCATGTGGAGAATGCCCTGAAGGTGGTAGATTTCCTGAAGAATCATCCGAAAGTGGCTGCTGTCCATCATCCGGCTCTCGAGAGTCATCCCGACCATCAGCTCTATAAGAAGTATTTCCCCAATGGAGGCGGTTCTATCTTCACCTTTGAGATCAAAGGCGGACAGGAAGAAGCCTGGAAGTTCATCGATGCATTGCAGATCTTCTCATTGCTGGCTAACGTGGCCGATGTGAAGAGTCTGGTGATCCATCCATACACCACCACTCACTCGCAGCTTTCGCCTGAGGAATTGGAAGAGCAGCACATCACGCCCTCGACCATCCGTCTGAGCATCGGCACAGAGCACATCGACGACATCATCGACGACCTGTCGCAGGCTTTCGACAAAATTTGATGTTTTATTCCCAATTCCGGATTCCCAATTCTGAACGATTTCAAAAATAGCAGTTCGGAGTTTGGAATTCGGAATTATTTCGTATCTTTGCACCCAAGAAACTAACATGGGAAAGTATATCTTAGCCGATAATCAGGAACTGACGCGGTTCGCGCTGGAGAGTCTGATTCGTTCGAAGGGCGAGAGCGACATCTTCAAGGCTAGCGACAAGGCAGGACTTGTTCAACTGTTGAAGGAGCACGAGAATGCTGTCGTGCTGCTTGACTACACGTTGTTCGACTTTGCCGATGAAGACCAGCTCCTGATTGTTGCTGAACGTTTTGCCTTGTCGGAGTGGATCCTCATCAGCGATGAGCTCACACCTCAGTTTCTGCGTCGTGTGGTTTACTCGTCTCACCAGTTCAGCATTGTCTTCAAGGATGGCTCATTGAAGGATGTCCGCGATGCCCTCGATGCTGTCAGCCGTCACAATCGTCATATCAGCCAGCGGGCACTCGAGGTGATTATCAACCACCAACAGGAGGAAGAGAGCCAGCCAAGTATCCTGACTGAGACAGAGACTGAGATCGTGAAGGCTATCGCCCAAGGCAAGACCACCAAGGAGATTGCCAACGAGCGTTTCTCAAGTGTCCACACCATCACCACCCATCGCAAGAATATCTTCCGCAAACTGGGTGTCAATACAGCTCACGAAGTCATCAAGTACGCCTTACGAGCAGGACTGGTAGACTCGTCAGAATTCTATATATAATGAACAATCAAGAGTCACCCAAGCAAGTTCTGCCTGGGTGACCTTTGTTTGTGAGTGATGTCTTATTTAGATTTCGGATACTCGAAGATAGTCTTCTGCGGGCCTATCTCGAAGGGACATTTCCATTCAGCCAGCTCGTAACCGAAGACCTTGATCTTGGCACCTACCTCACCTCCGCAGCCTGCAGTAGCTTTGGCCTTGAAGTCCCATTCACCACCTTCTTTCCAGTAGGAGTAGGTGAGAGAAGCCTTGGCATTGACCTGGGGGCCCATGGCGATTGACGGACCAGCAATCTTGTCGATGATAACGTCTATGCCGAACATCAGACCTACGCCTGCCTTTGTCTCCAATGCCACGTTGGGCTTAATCAGATTGAACTCGTTCTTTACTATCTCGCCATTTGAGATGCTGCTCCAGCTGCCGTTGTACTTCATACCGGCACGGAATTTGGTAGCGAAGTCATAATTGATTCCAACTGTGGCGCTGCCCTCGAGTTCGGCCGTAAACTTCAGGTAGATGCTGGGGTCGAAGTCAATGTGTACAGGCACGATACCGATCATGAAGGTCATACCGAGACCGCTCATCTTGCAAAGGTTCACACGTTGCTTGTCCTTAGGCAGGGCTACTTTCTTCGAGAAACCGAGGGTAAGTTCAGGATTCATGGCAAAATAGCCGTCGAAATAGGTCTCCAGATAGTTCAGTTTGGGAATCATCGCGGTCGAAATGTTACCCTTGGCATGGATTTCGAGTGTGTAGTCGAGGTCGAACTGAAGCGGACATTTGAAGTTGACATTGATGGAGTCGCCCTCTGCCGGACCGCATTCAAACTTCATATCCTTCTTCAGCTCGCTCTTGTGGCGAATGACAGGACAAGTCTTCTTGTCGCCATCGATGGTGTAAGTAGTTTTTTCCACCACGTACTCTACAGTATTATTTACCTTCTTCTTGACCCAATTCCATGCGTCACCAATCCAACCACGGGTAGTAGAACGGTTGCCCATGATCTCTTCTACGGTATAGGTCTCATACTCGCTTTCACCACTTCGGGTCATGGCGGTATATTCCGGCTTAATGGTGATGGCTGCAGGGTGGACGACGTTATTCTCATCGATGTACTTGGCTGCCTCTCCCGACATTCCGTTATCAGCGCCGCGGGTCATAGCTCGCTCTGGGTTATAGTAAAGACTGGTATTCAGCACTATATCCCGTCCTTGGAGAACCTCTGCCAGTGTGGAGCGCGTTACCTTTAATATATAGCGGTCGCTTAAGAGGCGCTGTTCAGTGGCGCGGCACAGATAGGAGTCGTGATTCTTGTCATCCCAGATACCCATGGGGTGGTTCACGAAGTTGGTGATGCCCATCTTGTCGGCCAGGGCCTTGCTCACGCTGACCTCCGTGGTGTCGGCATTCAGGATTGTCACATCGTACGGGGTAATGAAATCGTTGTAAACCAGACCGATGGGCTCCAGGAGCATCTCACCTTCCTTGGCTGTGACCACCTCGTCAACTTTTTTATTATCATCAATACTATCGTCTTTACAAGAGGTAAGGGAAATGGTTGTTATAGCAACGATGCTCACGAGCATCAGATTTGCAAAATTTTTCTTTGTTGTCATAATCGAAAAGTATTTTAATTAATGTATTAAGTTATTTGAATTATCGAATCATTTAGTTGTCTTTTGTCTTTCGACGGTGCAAAGATATGATGTTTTTCTACCACTTTCCAAATTTTGCCACTTCTTTCGTTTCGATTTGTATAGACAAACAAAGGTTTTTTTAGACAAATCGGACAAAGGGGGCCGATTATTGTCCAAAATAACGCGATAAAGATATATAAACTATTACAAAGGTGAGGTTATAAAACTCGACTTTTCTTATACCACCAATATCTATGAATCGCCCAAAAAGAAAGCTTCCCGTTGGGGAAGCCTTCTCTCTGATGACCTTATTTCATCAGGATCTTCTTGCCGTTCTTGATGACAATGCCCTTGTAATTGCCTTTACCCACTTGCAGCCTCTGGCCGCTGAGGTTGTAGACAGGTGCATCCGTTTGGTCGGCGCTTATAGTCCTGATGCCGTCGGGATCGTTGCTCCACGACAATTGCATCTGCACCTTCAGCCAGAGGAATCTGAACGGTGCCGTGCTGTTACCGTAATCATCGTACTTAGCAGCAAACCTGATCCAGCGGGTAATGGTGACAGGCGTCGTCACATCATCCAGCAGGTACTCCAGGTTCTCTTGAGGTATCTCAAACGTCATGAAGTGCTTGCCCTGACCATTGTAGTTGGGATAGAAGGCGGCGATGGCAACGTAATCATATTCAGGATCCATATACTCAGCCTCGTCGGGATCGGGCAATTTGCTGTTGTTACCGTAGATGTCGTCGCCGAAATTATAGATCAGCATGTCGTAGTTGTTGTGGCCGCTCGGGCCGTCCTCATTATAATTAAAGGCATAGGGCGACACATAACGGGCGTCAGCATCAGGCACTTCTTCATCACCGTCGAAACAGTCCGCCCAGAAATTGTCGAAGAACTCAGTCTCATTCATTTTGAGATAGCCGAACATGGATGTCGAGAGCGCCGTCCAGTCGATGACGAAGCCTAAGTCTTTGCCCTTGTATTCCTTCGAAACCACGGGATACTCGAAGGCCACATCATTCGTAGGACCGGTCACATCGGGATTGTCAGGGATATCGGGATTATCCGGATTATCAGGGTTATCAGGATTAATCGGGTCTGGATAGTCCGGATAGGATCCTGTCGGATAAGGTGCATCGTATTCCGGATAGTTGGTAAAGGTGAGCGTATTGCCGCTGATGACGGCCTTCACATAGCGCCAGTCTAAACCTGCGCAGGTATGCCAAGAGTTTGAACTTTCGCTGGCCGGTTTATAGAGAAGGGTGATTTTATAAGTGCCGTCGCCATACTGACTTCCGATGTTGATGGTCATCGTTGATGACGGGAGATTGGACGGACTGAAAGAAAGTGGGTCCTGGAATTCGTACAGAAGGTCCCAATTGCCATCGGGTTTTTGAATGGCCAATGCAAAGCGAACATCTTTAGTCGTCCACATAGAGCTTCTCACCGTCCATTTGAACTGTGCATTGCTAAAGCTCTGCGACGAGGAGTTCCTATACAACTGCATGCTACCGATAGCCTCCATCTGAAACAGCGAGACATCACTATATTTGTAGGAGATTGACGAGGGGCTGATACCGATACAGGCTGCCAACATCGTAGAGTAGTCTGAACCGTTGCCAATCATGGCCGTCATGGAGTAATAGCCGTTATCAATACCACCCCAGCCCCAGTTCACGGCATAATAGCCTTGACTATAGCCGTGACAGATAAAGCTATGACCGTTATTAGCATCATAGTTAACCTGCCCGGAGAGGATAAACGGACGTCCGTTACTCAGTTCATTGTAGAGCATGTCGTCCCAGGCAGTAGCGCTGTAAGCCTCGCGGTATTCACTATGTGCACCACTACCAAAACCGAATAAATTCACAAGCGCACCAGGGACAGCTGCTTGAGCGGCTCCAGTAGTCGTCTGTCCATAGTTGGCTTGGATGGCTTGTCCTGCGTAGCGCACCAACCAGGCAGCATCGTCGGCTGAAAGATTGCTGTAATTCACACTGCGGCTGCTCAGCGCCTGCAGACTATGGCCATTCGTGTCAGTATAACCGCTCAAAGCCGGCAATGTCGACGGATAACCCCAAAAAGCGATTATCTGTGCCATTGCGAGAGGCACACACCCCGCGACACAGTTCTGGGGACAATAATAGTTGAAGGGAGATTTTTGTTTCCACGAGTAGTTCATCATCGGCGCAACATCCGCTTTCGAGGCACGTCGCAGGTCTGTTTCCTTAACAGGCTCATAATCTGCAGGGATGTTGGCGATGCTCTCGTCGTAAAGACCGAGCCACCACTTCATGTTGTCGGGCATCTCATCGTAGTCCAGGTTGCCCTCTTCGCTATAAGCGAGAATATCACGGGCACGGCTGTCGCCCGACACGATCACGAATCCACCATTATCCTCTGCATTAAAGAGATAGAGGTGCTTGTAGGGGTGAGCTTTTGCCGCACGGCGCAGATGACCTTGGGAACTCACGATGTTCTTTCCTTGAAGGAACTGCTGGGCTTTCTGCAAAGCCTCTTGCTCGCTGATAGGCTGGGCATTAGTGCCGATCACCAGCACGAGCAACATCAAAACGGATAATAACGATTTTCTCATATAACTTTAGGTTTGTTCATTCTACTTTGCAAATATAAGTAAAAAAAGAGCAAAAAACAAATAAAACCCGAAAAATATCGAGAAAAACACAGCGTTTTTCCCCGATTAGAACACTTATTATCCTATTATGAAACCACTAGTCAAATGCTGTCCCTATGAGTCCACACAGCCCACAAAGTCATCAAGTACGCCTTACGGGCAGATTAGTGGATTCGTCAGAATTCTATATCTAAAGGAAGTAGGGAAATTTATCTGGCAACAGAAATACCGCTTTCAACGAAAGCTGTCATGAAAGTATTTTATTTTAGTCCGTCACGTCGGACTGCGAGTTCGCTAGTTACGGACTGCGAGTCCGAACCCTTCGGACTGATAGTTTTCATTAATCGAACGAAGGGCAGGTACTTGATGAGTCGAGCGTAAGTCTTTGATGAAGCGAATCCGGCACTTGATGAAGCAAATACGATACTTGATAAAGTAGATGCGAGTATTCGAAGGATGATGCGATTTTTTAGGTTAACCTCACTTTGAGGGTTCGAAATCCTTTGTAGAAAGGGATTAGAGCGAGTGAGATTGGAAGTTTTAACCTCACTCGAATCTCACTTCAATCTCACTCGAACCTCATTTTGCTTCATTTTAATTGTTAAATGCGTGCTTTTTGGGGGGAAAAATTTGCAACCGCACAAAATATTTTGTACCTTTGCACCAATCTTAAAGAAAGGAATACGAATTAAGGAAAAAGCTGTAAATTTTTAACTTTAAAATTCTTTTTATGGAACAAAATCTTCTAATTAACGGAGAGACTCTTGGAGCCTCTCAGACGGGAATGCTCGCTGCTGAGCTGTACCTTATTACTCATTATCTCTTCCGCCGAAACGTGCTGAACGGTAAGGTGGAGGTGGCTCTCACCAACAACTTGCTGGTGAACATCGATGAACTGGATGCCATCCGTCCCAGTCAGCATGCTTCGCTGAAACAGACGCTGAGTAAGAGCAAGGTGAACGGACGTCCTATCTATGGTGCCTCTCAGGAAGACAGGCCTCGCTATGCCTCGTTTGTGGCTACGACAAACAATCCCCATCCGCTGACGGATGTCACAGGCTCACGTCGCTATATCTGCCTGACGATTCCTGAGGGTAAATACATCGATAATGCGAGTGAGATAGACTACGATCAGTTGTATGCGCAGGTGCTCTATGAACTGAGGGTGCAGAAGTCGCCCTATTGGTTTAACAACGATGAGGTGGCCCGTATCCAGCAGCTGAACCAGAACTATCTGGAGCAGAAGGATATTGCTGACATCGTCCGCATCTGTTTCCGTAATCCGGAACCTGGCGAGTTGGCACAATCGATGAATTGTGAGCGACTCTTGGAGATTATCACCAAGGAATATCCGTCGGTCAAGGCTACGCACGGCACGAAAGTGTATCTGGGCAAGGCGATGCATACACTTGGTTTCGAGAGTACGGATTGCGGCCACGTGGCCCATTATAAGGTAATTCCATTAAAGGCCGCATGAGGTAGAAGTGAGGTTCGGGTGAGGTTTGAGTGAGGTTAAAACCACTCAACCTCACTCGCCTCAAGCCCTTTGTAGAAAGGACTTTCGGAAAGATAAGTGAGGTTAACCACATTAGTACAAATAAACGAAAAATTATGAATATAGCAAAAGAATTGTTGATTGAGAAAGCCAAGGAAGGCTACACGGTTTGTTATGTCGATGCGTGTCCGTTGCGCAATCAGTGTCTGCGATGGCTCGTAGGACAGCACATACCTCAAACCTGTAATTCCTACAGGTGTGTGAATCCGCACTTTGAAGGTGTGGCGACTACTGAATGTCCGATGTATCGCAGCGACCAGAAGGTGCGCTTTGCCAAAGGCATGACTCGCATCTTTACGGGCGATATGCCAAAACGTCTGGAGCCTGCGGTACGCTATGGGATTATCGGACAGACCAACCGCACCTACTACTTCGAGTATCGCAATGGTTCGCGCCTCATTCCGCCTGCTTTGCAAGAGAATATCCGCAAGCTGTTCCGCGACAACGGATGGATGGAAGAGGTGATGTTCGATGACTATGTAGAGGATTACGATTGGTAACCAATGTCTAAAAAAAGGAGCAAGTTTTTGTTTATTCGCACAATTGTTTGTACCTTTGCATCTGCAAAGTTAAACATGTATAACATAAAACTTTACTGGGAGTGGAAAGGATTGTATTATCGATAAGGCGGTCCAGAATGCGATTGTCCAGAATCATGTTGCTCGCGGCATTGAGCAGTCAGGGGTTACCCTTGACTGCACAAAATATCTTTCAGCGCGTTGACAGCCTGCTGACATTGAATTATCGTAAGGGCGATGTCGACACAATGTATATAACGCGACCTACAAAGAAATGGACTGTTACGGCGCGATTAAATGTGTCGGGAGCGAAGATTGAGGCTGAAGGTATCGATCGCACGGCTTCGTCACCAGGCTTATCCGAGAGCGGACAGCACTTCAAGGCAGAGATGGAAGCCAATCAGAAAGCGACGCTCAGTGTGGGTGTCAGCTACCTTGGCCTTTCGCTTAGTGCGGCGCTCAATCCTGCCAAACTGATGGGCAAGTACCGCGACTTTGAGCTGAATTTTAATAGTTATGGCCGGCGCTTTGGTTTTGATATCATTTATCAGGATGCCAAAAACTTCAAGGGCTGGCATGACTACGATGGTATGGAGCGCATCGAACTGCCTGACGGTATGCTGTCGGTGAAAACGCTGAACCTGAATGCCTTCTACGTCTTCAACAGCCGTCGCTTTTCCTATCCCGCCGCTTTTTCGCAGAGTTACATCCAACAGCGCTCTGCCGGCAGTTTCCTCCTGGCAGCATCGGGCATGGGTCAGCACGCTACCCTCGATTGGGATCAGGAAATGCAGCTGAAAATGACGAACATTGGTCTCGGTGCAGGCTATGGCTACAACTACGTGCCAGGTCGAGGCTGGTTGCTGCATATTTCCGCTCTGCCCACGTTCATCGTCTATAGTAACACGTCGATGACTTTCGCTGACATGCACGTACCCCTTCAGTACCACTTCCCTGAGGCCATCATTACCGGACGTGGTGCTATCGTTCGCCACTGGGGCAACAAATTCATCGGAATGTCGATGGTATTCAATTTCACTAACATCGGCCACGAGGAAAGCCTTGCCGTGCACAACATCAAATGGCGCATCCGCACATACTTTGGTCTGCGGCTGGGTAAGTGATTTTTATTTTTAAGCCTAATATTATATAAAAAAAATGTAATTTTTTCCCCCGTTACAATGGAATTGCGTAAATTTGCACCCAAATTGCGCAATTTGGAATGAGTATTACTGGTATAGTAAGAAAGGTGTTTGAGTCTCGCCAACTAGAGTTGGAGAAACATCAGAACGAGGGAAAAGCATTGCAGGAGGCTGTGCTTAACCAGTTGGTTGCTGAGGCTAAGGACACGGAATATGGCCGCAATCACGCCTTTGCTACGATGAAGTGTTATGAGGATTTTACAAGGCATATTCCTGTCAACACCTACGAAGAGCTAAAGGAAAGTATCGACCGTATGCGGCATGGCGAGACGGATATTCTCTGGCCAGGCCGAGTGAAATGGTATGCCAAGTCGTCGGGTACCACCAATGATAAGTCGAAGTTTATTCCCGTTAGTCGGGAGGGTTTGAAACGCATGCATTATAAGGGCGGTTTCGATGCTGTGGCAATGTATCTGCAGAACAATCCCAAATCCCGTATCTTCGACGGCCGGGCCTTAATTCTGGGTGGTAGCCATGCACCGAACTATAACCTGAAGGACTCACTGGTGGGCGACCTCAGTGCCATCCTGATAGAGAACATCAATCCGCTGGCCAATCTGGTGCGTGTTCCCAAGAAGAAGACGGCTTTGATTTCTGATTTCGAGATCAAGCGTGACAAGATAGCCCGTGAGGCGATGAATAAGAATGTGACGAACATCTCAGGCGTTCCTTCGTGGATGCTCTCGGTACTCAGCAGGATGATGGAGATTTCGGGTAAGACGCATCTGGAAGAGGTGTGGCCCAATATCGAGATGTTTTTCCATGGTGGCGTGGCCTTTACGCCCTATCGGAAACAGTATGAGCAGCTCATTACCTCGCCGAAGATGCACTATATGGAGACCTATAATGCCAGCGAGGGTTTCTTCGGCCTTCAGAATGATCCGAACGACAAGTCGATGCTGCTGATGCTCGACTATGACGTGTTTTATGAGTTTATTCCGATGGACGGTGGTGATATTGTTCCCCTTTGGGGTGTAGAGACGGGAAAGAACTATGCGATGGTGATTTCGACCAGCTGCGGTTTGTGGCGTTACGAGATAGGCGATACCATCCAATTTACGTCGACCAACCCGTATAAGTTTGTCATCACGGGCCGTACAAAGCATTTTATCAATGCTTTTGGCGAAGAGCTGATTGTTGACAATGCGGAGAAGGGTTTGGCCTATGCTTGTGAACAGACAGGCGCAGAAGTTTCTGAATACACTGCAGCACCCGTGTTTATGGATGCCAATGCGAAGTGCCGCCACCAATGGGTTATCGAATTTGCGAAGCGACCAGAGGATTTGCAGTTGTTCTCAGACTTGCTCGACAAGCGTTTGCAGGAGATCAATTCCGACTATGAGGCCAAGCGCTATAAGGATATCACCTTGCAGCACCTCGAGATCATAGAAGCGCGTGAGCATCTCTTCAATGATTGGCTGAAACTTCGTGGGAAGTTGGGTGGACAGCATAAGGTGCCTCGTCTGAGCAATAACCGTGAGATCATAGACCAGCTGATAAAGCTGAATAAATAAGGGAAGTTAATAATGGAATAGTGATGAAGAAAATCAGATCATTCAACAAGATGAGAATATTGCCAATCATCGCATTGGCATTATTCACTATTCACTATTCATTATTCACTATCTCCTGTGCCCGAATGGGACAACCCGATGGCGGTTGGTACGATGACGACCCTCCACAGGTAGTGGGCAGTACACCAGAAGACAGGGCTACTCATATTAATACGAAAAAAATCAATATCTTTTTCGATGAATTCATCAAGATTGAAAATCCAAGTGAAAAGGTGATAGTCTCACCACCTCAGTTGGAAATGCCGGAAATCAAGGCATCCGGTAAGAAAATTGTGGTGGAACTGAAAGATACGCTGAAGGAGAACACAACCTATACCATCGATTTCAGCGATGCTATTACAGACAACAATGAGAACAATCCTATGGGTAATTATACCTTCACCTTCTCAACAGGTGAGCAGATTGATACCTTCGAAATAGGAGGCTATGTGTTGGATGCCAGCAACCTGGAGCCGATTAAAGGTATTGCGGTGGGACTCTATGATGATTTGTCGGATACAGCCTTTACCACGAAGCCGCTGATGCGTATATCACGTACGGACAGTCGTGGCCATTTTGTAGTGAAAGGCGTGGCTCCTGGCACCTATCGTGCATACGCTCTCCAGGATATGGATGGTGATTTCTGCTTCAAGCAGATGGGTGAGATGATTGCCTTTAATCATGAGACATTCAGCCCTTCGTCGAAGCCCGATACCCGTACGGACACCATTTGGCGTGATTCGTTACATATCGACGCGTTTAAACAGGTGCCTTATACTCATTTTCTGCCTGACGACGTTACCCTATTGGCATTCTTGCACCCTCAGACAGACCGCTATCTGTTGAAGACGGAGCGCGTGGAGCCCAATAAATTTTCGTTGTATTTCTCTTATGGCGACTCTATCTTGCCCGAAATCCATGGTCTGAACTTTAACGCAGATAGTGCTTTTGTCATCGAGACCAACGAGAAGCGTGACACCATTCACTATTGGCTGCGCGACACCACGCTCATCAATCAGGACACCTTGCGTATGGATATCACTTATAACATGACAGATACGCTAGGCAATCTTGTACTAAATACAGATTCCGCCCTGGAGATGCTGCCTAAGGTGTCGTATGAGAAACGTATGAGGGAGCTGAACAAAGAGATAGAGAAGTGGCAGAAGCAGCAGGAGAAGAAAAAGAAGAACGACCAGCCTTATGACTCTATCTATCCTATCAAGCCATTGGAGGTGAAATATAACGTGCCTTCTGCTGCCACTCCTGACTCCCGAATTACGATTGAGATGCCAACACCATTGGCGGTGTGTGACACATCGAAGGTGCATCTTTATTCGATGATTGACTCTGTGTGGTATCAGACACCCTATGAGTTCCGTCAAACAGAATTGCGACAGTATGAATTATTGGTTGATTGGCGTCTGGAAACGGAATACAGTTTCGAGGTTGACTCTGCGGCTTTCGTCGATATCTATGGTACGGTTGCAAAAGCTCAAAAACATGGTATCAAGGTGAAAGGGTCGGATGAATTCAGCCTGCTAATGGTGAACGTCAGTGGTCTGGAAGTGGCTGACACCTCGATTATAGTTCAGTTGCTTGATAATTCTGACAACCCCGTGAGAGAAGTGCGTGTGAAGAAAGGCACGGCCAGGTTCGAATATCTGACGCCAGGTAAGTATTACATGCGTGCCTTTGTAGATGCCAACGGCAATGGTATCTGGGATACGGGCGACTACAAGGCCGATCGACAGGCAGAGGCTGTCTATTACTATCCTCAGGAGATAGAATGTAAGGAGAAGTGGGATGTGACCAAGTCTTGGAATCTGACGGAAGTATTGCGTTTTCGTCAGAAGCCAGGCGCCATCACCAAGCAGAAGCCTGATAAGGAAAAGCAGTTGAAGAACCGTAATGTTGAACGGGCTAAGCAATTAGGTATTGAATATCTCAAGACCAAGGGAGTGAAACTATAATTAAAGAAGATAATAAGATAAATAATGAATATAACAATGAAGAAAATCTTGATTTACCTCTTTGCCCTTATGCCCCTGATGTCTCAGGCGCAATGTGGCATTGAGAATACGGCCTTTAAGTCGGGGGAGGTATTGGAATACGACTTGAAGTTTAATTGGAAACTCATCTGGTTTACGGTAGGTACTGCCACCATGGATACCAAGATGACGAAGTTTGAAGGTAAGGACGCCTGGCGTTCCTATCTGATAACGAGAGGTAACAATACACTCGACAAGTATTTCACGATGCGCGATACCCTGCTCAGTTATTGTAATCCTGACCTATCTCCGCTATACTTCCGCAAGGGAGCCCGTGAAGGAAGCCGTTACTATGTGGATGAGGTATGGTATTCATATCCAGGCGGCAACTGCCAGTTGAAGAAGCATCGTATCGATGCCGATGGTGAGGTACATTGGAAGACAAGCACCTATAAGAATTGCATCTATGACATGATGTCGATTTTCCTTCGTGCCCGCAATTTCGATGCATCGAAACTGAAAAAGGGCGAAGTGATTCCTATGCCTATCAGTGATGCCAAAAGCCTGTCAAACTCGTGGCTGAGCTATCGGGGTAAGACCAATTACAAGATAGACAGCACTAAGG
>JAEEGG010010032.1_pt1 | contig 21033 bp, 20 predicted proteins | sample 9134161 | NCBI WGS metagenome assembly JAEEGG01 (sample SAMN16246543, study PRJNA631951) | gut metagenome | biome: gut microbiome; feature: rumen; material: CR-attached | host: Bos | place: Iran: Karaj | collected 2018-10
ACTACTACGACAGGTTGCGTCCGAGCCTCTGTCTCCACAATTTTCTTCAAGCTAAGAATGCTTTTTACGGAACCTACGGACGTTCCGCCGAATTTCATTACTTTCATATTTCTATGCAATTTATCTTACCGACGGTACCCCTCAACAAGCGGGGATTCCTCCAACGGCGCGACAAAGGTAGTGTAAATCGGGCGAAATGCAAAATAAATTAAGAATTATTTTCAATTAGTCCGATAGAAACTTTTGTGCGGTTTTAAACCTTTTTGTTTTGGTGACGTCAAAGATAACAGAAAACAGGATAACAACTTAATTTCAAAAACAGGATAACAACTTAAAAAAATTGAAGAACATGAAAAAGATTGTTTTAACATTGGTTGCCATGATGGCAGTATCGTTTGGATTTGCAAAGAGTAGTCATGCTGACAAGCGCTTTGACATGAGCTGTGACATTTATCAGCTTTCCGTTGTACTCGACTTAGACGAGAATCAGATGGATGCTGTTGAGGACATTCAGGACAAATTCAGCAGAGAGATGCAGTCGCTGGCTACACTCAAAGGTCCTCAGCTGAGATTCCGCATTCATCAGGCTGTCAGAAAAGATGCCGAACAGATGAGGCAGGTGCTCAACGACAAGCAGTTCTTCCACTACATGCGCATCGTCATGGAGACACTGCGTAACAGAAAACTCTAAGACAAGAGGGAAAACTTTAAAAGCAAGGATGCTTATCCTCATGCCGGTGCACCATGCACGACAAGGGGATAAGCATTATTTTTTTCTGCCAAATATTTGGAGGTTAGCAGAAAACTTCCTATCTTTGCACTCATGGAACAAAAGGTGTGTATATTTACGGGTGCACGCCCTAATTTTGTGAAGGTGTCACCCATCATCAGAACGATAGAGAATACAGAAGGTATTAGCTATCAGCTGATATATGCGGGTAGGCAGGACGACCCGACTCTGGAGGCGTCGCTGTTCAGCGACCTGCAGATGCCAGAACCAGATGTTTATCTGGGTGTTGACTGCGAGAACCTGAACGAGTTGACTGGGCGTGTGATGGCTGAGTTCGAAAACTATCTGGAGCATCATGAAGTGGATACGGTGATAGTGGTGGACGACCTGGCGTCGACAATGGCAGCAGCTATCGTCACCAAGAAGCGTGGCCTGCGTCTGGCTCATCTGGTGGCTGGTACCCGTTCGTTCGATATCCACATGCCTAAGGAAATTAATCGCTTGGTAATCGACGGCCTCAGTGACCTGCTATTTACTGCAGGTGCGGGCTCCAGCAGCATTGCTACCCGTGAAGGTGCCGAGATGCATAAAATATATATGGTGGGAAATATTCTGATGGACTCGCTGCGTCAGAATCGTAGCCGTTGGCAGCGTCCGGCATGTCTGGAAGGCATTGAGGACGGTCGCTATCTGGTGTTTACCATCAACCGTAAGGCCCTGTTGGCAGACAAGGAGAAACTGGAGAAGATGCTTGGCGTCGTCAGTGAGATGGCTGGTGACATTCCCGTCATTGCTCCTCTGCGTGGACAGGCTTACGAAATGGTTTCAGGTTTCAGGGGGTTCAAGGTTCAAAGTTCGTTATCGTATCTGAAGTTCGGCTATCTGACGTCGCACGCCATGGGCATCGTGACCGATTCGGGCAATGTGGCTGAGGAGGCTACATTCAACAATGTGCCCTGCATCACGCTGAACTCGTACACGGAGCACATGGAGACTGTCAAGCAAGGCACGAATGTGCTGGTGGGTGAGGATGCCGACCAACTGCGTGAGGTTCTTGCCCAGCTGATTGCCGGAGAATGGAAACAAGGGGTGCTGCCTGACCGTTGGGATGGTCGTACAGCAGAACGTATCGTACAGACATTACTGTCATGAAAGCATTATTAGTATTACTTGTAGGATGGATAGCCGACTTGGTGATGGGCGACCCCGAACGTCTGCCACATCCCATTGTATGGTTTGGCAAAGCGATAGCATGGTTCGAGCGTCTGCTGAACAAGGGACGTGGACGTAGGGTGAAGGGAATCATTACTGCTTTGCTACTTATTGGCTTCGTCTATGCTGCCATGTTCTTCCTGCTTCGCTGGATTGATTGCGTCGACAAGTATGCAGGCATGGCCGTCAAGGCCATCCTCGTGTTTTATTGTCTGGCTGGAACAACACTTATCCGTGAAGTCAAAAAGGTGTTCGAGGCTGTAGACCGTTCGTTGGAGGAAGGCCGTCGGCAGGTAGCACGCATCGTAGGACGTGACACGTCAGAACTGTCAGAACAGGAGGTGCGGATAGCTGCCTTGGAGACACTGGCCGAGAATTTGAGCGATGGCGTGGTGGCCCCGGTATTCTGGTATGCCATTCTGGGTGTGCCGGGCATGATGGCTTACAAAATGGTGAACACGCTCGACTCGATGATTGGCTATCGCACCCAGCGCTATCGTGAGTTCGGCTGGTGTGCAGCCCATATTGACGATGTAGCCAACTATCTGCCAGCCCGTCTGACGACGCTGCTTATGCTCACCGTCACTGGCCGTTTCCGTCTGCTGAACTTCGTGACGTGGTTTGGCCGCGAACATGCCAGCCCCAACAGCGGCTACCCTGAAGCAGCACTGGCAGGGATTCTGGATTGTCGCTTCGGAGGTCCCCATACTTATTTCGGTGAAGTCGTTAACAAACCGTATATCGGTACCAACGAACGTCCTATCACGACAGCAGACATGGAGCGTGCCGTGAGTATCAACCGTCGCGTTGAAGTGGTTGTTGTGGTGGTGACCTGCCTTATCTTGTTCTTCGTCTGAACTCCGCGCAGGTAATGGCTGTGGCAATGGCCACATTGAGACTCTCTGCAGTATGACTGTCAGTATGGTAATTGGGAATCAGCAACCTGTGGCTGACCAATTGCCGTACTTCCTGTGAAATGCCGTTTCCCTCATTGCCCATCACAATGATGCCATTGGTGCTCAGCTCCTCGCCATAGATGTCTTCTCCGTCGAGCAAGGTGCCATAGACTGGATAATCGGCTCCTTGAAGCAACGCTACCAGGTCGGTATAGATGACCTTGACATGTGCGAGACTGCCCATCGTGGCCTGTACCACCTTGGGGGCATAGACGTCAGCTGTGTCAGGTGAACAGAAGATGGTGTCGATGCCAAACCAGTCGGCAATACGCAGTATGGTACCCACATTACCTGGGTCCTGGACGCCGTCAAGTGCCAGACAGAGCTTGGAGGAGGGTAGGGCGGCATCGGCTTCCGACAGGGGCTGACGGGCTGTTTCGGGAATCTCCATCACAGCCAGTACTTCCTGTGGATGCTGCAGGAAACTGATGCGCTGCAACTCGTCTTCGGTAATCTGATCCTGCGTGCTGTAGACGGCTCGTGCCTTGAAACCAGCAGCCAGCAGATCGTTGACCACCTTAGGGCCTTCTGCCACGAAGAGACCTTCACGTTTTCTGTTTTTCTTCAGCTCTAACGAGCGAATCAGCTTGATTTGGTTTTTGGAAAGCATCGTATAGGATAGGTTAGAGTGAAAGGAAATAACCAAGTTTATAGAGTTTAAAGAGGAAAAGACTGGGATTGCTGCCTGTCAAGTTTCGACGCACCAAGTTGCTGAAGAGACGATGATACAGTCGGATGAGTGGGCTCAACCATGAAACGGTCTGAGAACCGGATAATGCCAGAAGACGGGAATATCCCTGCAGTTCATGGCGGAATTGGTGGAGTGTTCGCAGTCCCTCCTCCGTCTTACTGACAAAGTCCGCATTGGTCTCGAAGACTTCAAAGCTCAACGGGTTGTCAATATGGACGATGGGAATAGCATGTTGCTCCATCTGCTTGCCGAAGAGCACATCCTCGTAGCCGTAATGGTGGAAACGCTCGTCGAACGGATGGTTGAGCATGAGTTGGCGAGGCACCAGGAAATTGGCCGTATGGAAGTCGCGATAGGGCGACTGCTGACGACGCTCAGGAGTATGCTCGTGTTCAGCGGCTTTCTCATACATGGAACGCAGATTGCCTGGAACCAGCAGACCAATGGTGACACCACCATAGAGAATACTGCTTGGCTGACTATCGGCATGTTCAGCATAGCGTTGCAGATAGTCGTTACGACTGACAATCATGTCGCTGTCGATGAACAGCAGCCAAGGATAAACCGCTTGTGAGGCCAGGAAGTTGCGGATGGCAGCACGACCTGCATTCTCAGGGCGTTCCGCATAGCGACAGTTGGGCAGTGCGTTGATGGCACGGTTGGCCTCGATACATGCAGTATCCGTAGAGCCGTCGTCAGCCACAATGATCTCGTAGGCAATACCCAGTTCCTCGGCTTGCGCTTGCAAGTCGGAAACCAGCTTCGTGCAGTTGCCGTTATACGTTGGAATGAGCACCGATAACTGCTTCATACGGTGCAAAATTACGCATTTTCCGGTAAATATCCTCTATGCAAGCCCCAAAAAACGTTAAATATTGCTTCTTGAAACATCATTTCTTATTTCTCATTTCTCATTTCTCATTTTTTTGTAGTACCTTTGCACCCGCTTTTACGAGATAAGAGCATGAAATTCAAATTTAATCATTTATTTTAAGTTAACATTCAATTATGGCAACAAAAATCAGATTGCAGCGCGGCGGACGTAAGAGCTATGCTTTCTATCGCATCGTTATCGCTGACGCTCGTGCACCACGTGATGGTAAATTTACTGAGAAGATTGGTACTTACAACCCCAACACCAATCCTGCCACAGTAGATTTGAATTTCGAGCGTGCACTTTACTGGGTAGAGACTGGTGCTCAGCCCACAGACACTGTACGTAACATCCTCAGCCGTGAGGGCGTCTACATGATGAAGCACCTGAAGGGTGGCGTGAAGAAGGGCGCTTTCGATGAGGCTACTGCACAGAAGAAGTTTGATGCCTGGAAGGCTGACAAGCAGAAGGGTCTGGAGAAGGTCGCTGCTGAAGTAGCAAAGGCCAAGAAGGACGCTGCTGCTGCTGCATTGAAGGCAGAGAAGGCTGTGAACGAGGAGATTGCCAAGAAGGTAGCTGAGAAGAAGGCTGCCGAGGCTGCTGCTAAGGCCGAGGAAGAGGCTGCAAAGGCTGCTGAAGCTGCTGCTGAGGCTCCCGCTGAAGAGGCTGCTCCTGCTGCTGAAGCTGAAGCTCCCGCTGCAGAGTAATCTTCGTACATCGTTTGACATCAGGGACGGATCATATTGTGTCCGTCCCTATTTTTATTTAAAAGGTTATGCATATACTTGAAATCCCATCTTTCTTTCCACCATACGGAGGCTTGTTCTGTCTGGATCAAGCTAAAGCTCTGGCATCGTTGGGACATGAGGTGCGCATTTTGAGTAATGTCCAGGTCGGTGCAACTGTCGGGTGGCATGACTATCTGACATTGCCGTTCTCCAGATATGAACACCAGATGGATGGCATCATGGTTTACCAGTCGTATCAGCGGGGAATACCCAAGTCTGTTCGGTATAATGTAAAGCGTTGGGTGGCTATTGTGCATAGCATGTTCGGTGATTATATCAAGAGATATGGACGTCCGGACATCCTACATGCCCATTGTGCTAAATGGGCAGGTTATGCAGCTATGCAGATTGGCAAGGAATATGGAATACCGTATGTGGTAACGGAACATCTGCCACTGATGCTGTTGGAGAAGGAATTCGGTAAGGCACCGAGCCATGCTTGGCAGATAGCACCATTGAAGAAAACTTATGAAAAGGCAGGAATGGTTATTCCTGTTTCCGAGGAACTGGTAGATGATATCTCTTGTTATTATGGAAAGGACTATCGTTGGCAGTATGTGTCGAATACCATAGACACAGACTTCTTCTGTTATCAGCAACGAGCTCCACGTCATGGACGTCCCTTCCGTTTCTGCTGCATAGCAGATTATAGTCATCGTAAAGGATATGATATTTTGTTTGCTGCCTATCAGCAGCTGCAAAAGCGAGGACACTTATTGGAGTTGCATGTGGCAGGACAACAGACTGACAGTGAAGCATTCAGACATGAGATAGAGTTGCTGAAGTTGAAGAACGTCAAGGCGTATGGCAGGATTAGCAAACAGGAAATCAGGGATTTGTTGCTCCGTAGTGACGCCCTTGTCTTAGCCAGCCGTGGTGAAGTCCAGCCGTTAGTACTCTTAGAGGCAATGTCTATGGGAATTCCTGTGGTATCAACTGAATGTATTCCTCATAGCCTTCGTATAGAAGGGGGCTGTACGATAGTACCTGTTGACGATGCCCATGCCTTGGCCGATGCGATGGAGGAACTGATTACAGGTCCGTTGGTTGACGGACTGCTGTTGTCGGCAAAAGTCAGTGGGATGGCTTCTCCCAAGGTTGTCGGCGAAAAGCTGGCAGCAATCATGAGTGATGTTGTCGCTGCTTTCAGACAGTCATAAACTGCTGATAGAATCCGATATACTGTTGGGCAACGTTTTTATAGTCATGATGTTTCTGAACGTATTCGATGCTCTGTTGCTTTAGCTCTGTCAGACGTTCTGGATAAAGCACCAATTGTTCCAGTTCATGGTAGACACTGTCGTAGGTAGGTTCTACATTGATGATAGGACGCAATTTCTTTTCTCCTAAGATGTCGTAGTTCTCTGGTTCACCACCACCCACAACGACGATACCTTTTGACATAGCCAACAGCGCATTCATGGCCGGTGTATAGCTGTAAAGCTGGTCGAGCAAAACATCACAATTGTCCATCATTTGCTGGTATGTATTAAAGGGGACACCTTCGGCCTTCTGCAAAACCACGCGTTCTGGATATTTCCTGACAATGTCTTCAGCAGCCTTGAGCATGATGTCTGTACCCTTATAGGTACTGCGGTTTTTACTGATACCGATGAAGAGGGTGATGGGTGATAGGTGACGGGTGATGGATGATGGATGATGGGTGATGGGGAAGGGGATAAAGCGAGTCTTCTCAGGGAAAACAGGTTGATAGCAGACCTGATATTCATAGAGACCAGTGATGATGCCGTCACAGTCGTAGGCAATCAGCTTGTTCAGCTGTTCTTTTGTTGTACCCAGCCAGTCGTGCTGTTCCTTGACAGCATCGGCATCGCAGCGCACCTGCTCTCCGATATTGAAGTCACTGTATCGCAACGGTTTGTCGAAAGTACAGGTATGCACCCAATAGTAGTCAATGCCAAAGGCTCCTAGAAAAACATGCTTGTTATGCTTGCGCAGATAACGATAGAAAAAGAAGAGACGCTCTGCCTTCAATTCAAAGAACATAGGATTGATGAGCTGGACAACGTCATAGCCCCGCATCTTGGGAAGCAGTGTCCATAGTCGGGTCATCAGTCTGATGCCCCCCAGCTTCCCTGGCGTTCTGGTGACGTCGATATCCCGCTGGTAGTTCTTCCATGTGTCACCATCAGAAATGACACAAACCTCATGTCCCAGCGTACGGAGTCCCGTCGCCAGAGTCGCATGGACGTTGCTATATTCACCAATCAGTAGTATTCTCATCGTTCTTTCTTCAGTAGTGGCAGCGTGTTCAGCAGAATGGTGCGCCCCAGGCGTGTGTTGCTCATCTTGCGGAACCATTTGTACTTTTGTGAGTAGTCTTTGTCGGGCAGAGGGAATAGTCCTTCCTGACGCAGTGTTTCCAGATTGTCGTTGAGGGCTTGCAGAGAACGATTTTGCATGATGACCTGATAGATGTAGTCCATCGTCAACTGAGCTACACGGCGTTGCATGGCCAGGCGGTCGTTAGGTGGAATACGGTCGCAGAGATAGTGAAGTCTGCTAAGCACGCCCCTGATATCACTAAGACGCTTGTTCTTGCTGGACTCATCAGCATGTGTGGTGATAGTACCAGGGTGCTTATAATAATAATAGGCCTTCGCATCTGTCACGTAAACCTGTTCTGCCCTGATAAGCAGCTGTGGAGTAAACTCCTCGTCTTCATGGTAGATACCTGGCGTGAAACGCAGTTCACTCAGGGTCTTCCGTTTGAAGAGATATCCCCAAGCTGTTCCACGGATATTGTAGCGTAGCATGTATTCCGTCCCGCTCATAAGGGGTTTGTCATTGAATGCAGTCTGATGGATGTCGTCATTGGTGAAGTCGAAGATGACCATCTCAATGCTGTCATCTTTGCGGATGATATTCAGACAATGATCATAAGAAGTCTGTATGAGATTGTCGTCGGCATCAACAAACTGTATGTATGCTCCGGAAGCCATCTCGATGCCTTTGTTTCGGGCCACGCTTAAGCCTCCGTTCTTCTGTCGCACATAGATGATCTCATCGCCATAATGCATCAGTCCGTTCATGGGACTGGTCCTTGAACCATCGTCAACAACAATGATTTCCCGCTCATCAGACGTCAACGAGAGGGTGAGAATGCTGTCGATACATTTGCATAGCATCTGGACAGGCTGATTATAATAGGTCAGGATAAAACTGACCAAAGGTCTGCGTTCTTCCATAATTTGTATGCAAAGGTACGAATTTTTTTGCAATATCGTAATAAATATGGTATTTTTGCGTTCTTTTTAATAAAGAGATGAAACAAGAGTCCGACAAAAATTATGCTCACGTGTTGAAATACACGGGCATTTTTGGAGGCGTGCAAGGTCTGATGATTCTCATAGGTCTTGTACGCAATAAGTTTGTGGCCTTGTTACTGGGAGCGGGAGGTATGGGATTCGCATCACTGCTGACTTCCGTGCAGAACTTTGCATCGCAGTGTACTAATCTTGGCGTTTCTTTCGGTGCCGTACCACGACTTTCGGAACTCTATGGACAGGAAGGGAAACAAAACTTGGTACGTTTTATTCAGGTAGTAAGACTTTGGAGTTTGATAGGTGCTGTCCTGGGAATGGTATTCTGCGTAGCCATTAGTCCGTTTGCCGATACGATGACATTCACATGGGGTAACCATACTCTTCATTATGCCGTTCTTGGCTTGTCAGTAGCCATGTTGGCTATTACGGGTGGTGAGACTGCAATTCTGAAAGCAACCCGACGCTTGGGGGCATTGGCAAAAATCCAATTGGTGACTGCTCTCCTGTCGCTGGTTATCTCCATTCCGCTCTATTATTTTCTCTACCATTCCGGCGTTATGCCTGTCATTGTTCTGACGGCACTGACTACTATGTTGGCGACAATGGCCTATTCCTATCGCTGCTATCCCTTGCGACTGGCCTTTAATACGAAGCTATTGCGTGAAGGAGCAGATATGATTCGCCTGGGTGTGGCATTTGTCTTGGCAGCAGTCATCGGCAGTGGTGCAGAGATGATGATTCGGGCTTTCTTGAATGTCGATAGTGGCCTGGATGATGTAGGAATGTATAATGCAGGCTATATGATAACGCTGACCTATGCGGGTATGGTGTTCTCAGCGATGGAAAGCGACTTTTTCCCTCGTCTGTCAGGAGTCAATCATGATATCAATGCCACCAACGAAACTGTCAACAAGCAAATGGAAGTGTCGTTATTGTTGTTGGCACCTATGCTGGCTGCATTAATCATGTCGCTGCCATTGCTCATCCCTCTGCTTTTCAGCAATGAGTTCCTTCCTGTTGTCGCTATGGCACAGGTAACAGTACTGGCTATGTATTTCAAGGTTCAGACGCTGCCGGTGGCCTATATCACGTTGGCCCGTAGCCTTTCAATGTCCTATCTGATGCTTGAAACAATCTACTATGCTGTTTTGGTTATCTTGGTTATTATGGGATACAGACAGTGGGGACTATACGGAACGGGTATTGCCATTGTGCTGGCTCACATCTTCGACTATGTGCTTATCAACGGCTATGCCTATTGGAAATATGGTTATCGTAGCACATCACAGGTAAGAAAATATGGAGTGACACAGACTTTGTTAGGAGTTGCAGCCTTCACCGTTTCTTTGACATGTGAGGGATGGCTCTACTGGATAACAGAAGCCGCACTGGTCATTGCCAGCACGGCTTACTCGTTAATGATTCTGCGTCAGAAGACGCATCTCTGGGAGTCACTGAAACGCAGGTTCAGACTATCGAAATCAGAGGAGTAAGGTTTAAAATCTGAAGTCGAGTTCCAGGTCTACCAGGTTGTAGTTGTGTTTCTTCTCATTAGCAATCTCGATGCTACGGTCGTTGACGTGAGAATATTCCAAGTGCATTTCCAGATTCTTCGTAAAGAAGTAGTTTAAACCACATTCCAATTGGTTGACCGAAGTAGCCCAGTCCTTCTGATTGCGATAAGTCTGGTAACGAGCCTTGGCATGCAACTTGCCCTTGATGATGGGCACGATGCCGAAGACATACCATCCGTCGGCCTTGTCACCCTTGCTATAGTCTATTTCACGCACGTTGTTACCTGGAGAGGCGGCACCCCATCCTTGGCTGTGGATATACTCTGCACGGAAGGTGAATTCGTCCTTGTCGTACTCAGCAGAAATGGCATATCGGTTTTTTTCTACGCTACGGGTCGTACCTGTCAATGGGTCGAGCATTCCACCGCGGCTACCGGTCCATCCGAAGGCACCGATGCGCACACCCTTGATAGGCATCACCCAGACACCACCGATGATATCCTTGCGATTATCCATATCCTTTTGGTTAACACCCTCACCGTTATAGATACCTACCTGATAGTGTAGCCATCGACGTCCATTGGCATCGGGAAGCAGGTCACCGGCAAACTGGATACCGATATCACGGCCGCCTGATGAACGCTCACCGGTACGGTCGCCGAAGGCTGACAGTTTGTTGATGACGTCAGCATAGCCTCGCCAGCCTTGGGTAATGGGGTGGGTGGGGTTTTCGTAAGTGAAGCAACGCTTGAACTGACCGGCACGAATCTTAAACTCAGGGAATCTGCGCCATTCTGCATAAAGGTCAACCAGCTGAACGGTTGGCTGTCCTGGACCAGTAGCGTTGGTACCCTGGATCTGAGCTCGCCAGTCGAAGTCGCCAATCTTACCATCCAGGATAAAACGCGCCAGACGCAGGTTGAATGTGTTCGAGGAGTTCTTCTCTAAAATTACATTGCCGTCTTCATCCTTTGATTTCTTGTAAGGATCCATGCCCTGATACTGCAGCATGCCGTATCCGCTGAACTTGATATTCTTTACCCACTGAGGCACTTCAATTATTGCCTTCTTTCCAGTCTCTTGTGCATTGGCTGTCAATGCAAGGGCCATCGTGAAGAGGGCCAGTGTCATAAGCTTTTTCATAATAATTATCGTTTGGTTAGTAATACTACATTTTCTACATGTGGGGTATGTGGGAACATGTCTACGGGTTGTACAGCTTCCACACGATAGTCTGTATCCAGCAGCTGCAGGTCGCGAGCCTGTGTGGCAGGGTTACAGCTGACGTATACAATACGCTCTGGAGCAGTATTCAATATTGTCCTTATTACATCGGGATGCATGCCAGCACGTGGTGGGTCTGTAATGATGACATCGGGACGACCATGTTCGCCAATGAAGTCATCAGTCAAGATGTCCTTCATGTCGCCAGCATAGAACAGCGTGTTGTCAATGTTGTTGATTTCTGAGTTGATTTTGGCATCCTCGATGGCTTCAGGCACATATTCAATGCCAATGACCTGCTTGGCCTTCTTGGCCACGAAGTTGGCAATAGTACCCGTTCCTGTGTACAAATCATAAACCAACTCGTTGCCTGTGAGGTTGGCAAATTCGCGAGCTACGCTATAAAGGTGGTAGGCCTGATCTGTGTTCGTCTGATAGAACGACTTCGGTCCCACCTTGAACTTAAGGTCTTCCATTATTTCGTAGATGTGATTCTTGCCTTTGAACAACAGTATCTCCTGATCGCCAATGGTGTCGTTGCATTTTTGGTTGTCCAGATAGAGTAGGGAAGTGATCTGCGGGAATGTGTCGGCAATGTGCTGCAGCAGTCCTAGCGCCTTTTCTCCGTCTTCGCTATTCCAACGGTTCTCCCCTCCTTTGGAGGGGTCGGGGGAGGCTTCTAAGTGGAATTGGAAAATAACCATCCATTCACCACTGGCTGAGTTGCGGATAATGACATCGCGCAATAGTCCTACCTGCTGTCTTAAATCAAAGAAACTAAGCTCTTTGGCCACTGCATATTCAAGCACTTCATTACGTATCTGATTGTGCAGGTCATCCATCAGCCAACACTTCTCGATGGGCAGAATCTTGTCGAAGGCTCCCGTAATATGGAATCCTATGGCTGGTGTATCCTTCAGACTCTGGCTCTCGTCGTGTGGCAGTGTGGCAATCTCTTCGTTGGTCAGGTAACGTTTGTTGGCACAACCGAAGTCGAGCTTGTTACGATACTCTTGAGTCTTAACACTTCCTAAGATGGGGCGAAACTCTGGTAGCTCAATCTTGCCAATACGTGTCAGTTGGTCATATACTTGCTGCTGTTTCATGCGCAGCTGTTCTTCATAAGGCAGCTGTTGCCACTTACAACCTCCACAAACACCAAAATGCTGACAAAAGGGAACTACGCGTACCTTACTATATATATGGTAACGGATGACTTCCGCCTCCATGAACGAATGCTTCTTACGGCGCACCTGCAGGTCGCAGACGTCACCAGGAACAGCCCACGGTACGAATACCACCATGTCGTCAACCCTTGCCACCGACTTTCCCTCGGCAGCATAGTCTGTGATGGTTACGTTCTCCAAAATGGGTAGTGGTTTCTTCTTTCTTGTCATATTTGTTGCAAAGATACGAAAAAAAATACGAACCAAGAATTCAAGCAGCAACAATTTGCTCAATGGGTAGTTAAAAAATATTAAAGCGTAGTAAATGTTTATAGTTCAACGTACTATGTTCCACGAAAAAGTCGTACCTTTGCAGCCGATTTTGAGCAAAACTGGTTAATGAAGAACGACAAAATGAAGAATCAGTACCGTGTCAATGAACAGATACGTGTACGTGAAGTGCGAATCGTGGGTGATGGTGGAAGCACCGTTGTGCCTACTCGCGAAGCTTTAGACATGGCACACAATCAGGGTGTAGACCTCGTTGAGATTTCACCCAATGCTAATCCGCCTGTTTGTCGTCTCATCGATTACTCCAAGTTCCTCTATCAGCAGAAGAAGAAACAGAAGGAGATGAAAGCCAAGCAAGTCAAGGTTGAGGTGAAGGAAATTCGTTTCGGACCTCAGACAGATGAACACGACTACCAGTTTAAGCTGAAGCATGCCAAGGAGTTCCTGGAGGACGGAAATAAAGTTCGCGCTTATGTCTTCTTCCGTGGACGAAGCATCTTGTTCAAGGAACAGGGAGAAGTGCTGCTTCTGCGTTTTGCCAATGATCTTGAGGAATTGGCCAAAGTTGAGGGGATGCCCTCACTCGAAGGCAAGAAGATGTTCCTCTACCTTGCTCCCAAGAAGGCTGGAGCTGCCAAGAAGAGCCAGCAAGCCCGCGACCGTGAGGCTGCTGAAGCTGAGGCCAAGGAGTTACAGCGTCAGCAGCAGCCTGAGGCTGATGCCGAGAAGCCTGCAAACGGTGGGCTGTTCGCCAATGCCAAGATTAGTGCCGATGCGCTGAAGAAACTGACAGAGACTGGTGAAGAATAAATTGTAAATCGTCAAATATGAAATAGAGAAGGCGTCGCGCCCGGTATATGCGTAGTCGCCGATTATTAATAACAATTTAAATTTTATAAAACAATGCCAAAAGTAAAGACAAATTCCGGTGCCAAGAAGAGATTCTCATTCACCGGTACAGGTAAGATCAAGAGACACCATGCTTACCACAGTCACATTCTGACTAAGAAAACAAAGAAGCAGAAGCGCAACCTTTGCGGTTCTACTATCGTTGACGTAACAAACATGAAGCAGGTTCGTGACCTGTTGTGTCTCCGTTAATTCACCTATTGTCAAACATTTAAAAGTATTAGAAAACTATGCCAAGATCAGTAAATCACGTTGCATCACGTGCAAAACGTAAAAGAATTCTGAAACTCACTCGCGGTTACTTTGGTGCCCGCAAGAATGTTTGGACAGTAGCCAAGAACACTTGGGAGAAGGGTCTTACCTACGCTTATCGCGATCGTAAGAACAAGAAGCGCACTTTCCGTGCCCTGTGGATTCAGCGTATCAACGCTGCAGCCCGTCAGGAGGGTCTGAGCTATTCAGCTCTCATGGGTAAGTTGGCTAAGGCTGGTATCGAGATCAACCGTAAGGTGCTCGCTGACCTCGCCCTCAACAATCCCGAGGCATTCAAGGCCATTGTGGAGAAGGTTAAGTAAACCGACCACTTTTTTGTTCATGATAAAAACTGCAGACTCATAAGAGCCTGCAGTTTTTCTTTTGCAAAGTTAAATGAGAATACAAAGGATGCCAACAAGCAGACTTGGCAGAAAGCCGAAATCGACAAACTGGCACAGGCATCCATGTTTGACAAACTCATGAACAGTGGTTTAAGTCCCGCTAGAATAGGCCAATACCATTGAAGCCTTCCTCGCTTTCGATGGTGGCGACAGAGATCAGTTATGTGTGGACATCTGGAACAAAGCCAAGCCCCAGGTTGAGTATTATTGGCAGGACAGTACCCTTAGTGCGCTCGAAGAGCTACGCACCAAGGAACTGTATGGTCAGAACTATAGTCATGGACGTGGACGAGGTTTGTAATATGCGAATTGGGGCAACGAGATTGCCCCAATTTCTTTAATGTTATGTACGGAACATTCTTTTTCCGCTATCAACTGTCTGATTTGGCTCTTCCAACCATATCATCCCCCTTTGGAAAGGCTCACTTTCTGTAATTGACAGAAGTTCAATGTTAAAGCATTCTATAGTAAGAATGACACCATCAAAGACAAATTCATAAAGATTCTTGTAGTATTCATTTCTCTTAACCTCGATGCCATAGATATAGTCATTGCCAATCTCTGGCTGGAAATTGAATCTGATAAGGTTTGAGAACCTTAGTGTAATGTCATACACTTTGTTATCATCCATCTCATACAAAGTATTGACTACAACTACCAAATCATCTTCGTTCAAGTCAAACCGTTTGATGACAGCATCATGCATTTGGTAGCTTTCACCAAATTTCTCTGTAAATTGATGCCAGTTCTTGATTTCATTAATTACATTTGCCATAGTACATGCTTGCTCTATCCACCATCAATATAATCTCCGTTCGCTCCATCACTCTTTCAAATACTTCATCACATTGCTTTCTAAATCCGCATGAGTTCTTAACCGCTCTTTCACATCAGGTTCCTCCAAGCCTTTCATTATATATTCCTTATCATCTGCAAAATACTCCTTTATATATTCGTCGAATCTTCCCATTAGAAAAATGGCATCATCGACGGCCATAGAATATGATTTTGAATCGACATTATAATATGCGTTGCTCATACTGAGGCCATGAGCAAACTGCGAATAGAAATTGAAGAAATCAAAATCATTTGCATCTTTATCCTCAATCATTTGATGCATTTCTTTCCAAGAGTATTGGTTTCTTCTTGCGCTACAGAAGTCCTTGAATTTCCAGTTCTTGTTTTTTACTATCATGTTGAATGCCTCGTTGTCTGCTTCTTTCAGCGGCGAAGCATTAATCAAAGATTCCAGTTTATCTATTCGCTCTTGGCATAGTGTTGCCATTTCCTCCGAGTGAGCCTTTTCCTCCTCATCTTCATCCCCGAAACCGGAAATCCATAATTCCTTTAGTTTCTCTGCGCCATCAAGAACATAAAGATAATGGCGCAACATTCTCCAGTCAGCATTTTTCTCCAGATATATCAAACGAAAAAGCGAAACATTGTCTGCAAGCATCCTAAGAATGCAGTGAGCAGATACGTAGTCGTTCTTTTGAACCAACTGCAAGAATGAGGAAAAAGATTTTGTCCGCTGATAGCAAAAGCAAACCACATATCCCTTTATATCTTCAAAAGAAGGATTACGATACTTCTTCAGCAATCTACTAACCGTATTTCGGAAGTAGATGTATGAAAACATAAAATCGTGATAGCGGGCAAACATCATCTTTTTATTCTTCAAACGGATAAGTTTCGTCGTAAATGTCGCCCAGCAGCTTGTCGTTGTAAAGCCAGTGGGCACCGGGGGAGATATGCCTCACCTTGTAGCCTTTCAGCTTGGCGGAGAGCGCACTGATGGACGATTCCTCGCCCTCATAGCTGACCTTCCGCTCCGAGACAATCGTAACGGACACCGTGGGGTCGTCCTTCCACGTCAGCTTGTCGCCCTTCTGCATCCCCATTTCATAGAAGTTGAGCGGAGGACGATGCACCTGAGCCTTTGCCGATGCAGCCTTGTCGTCGTCGGTCAGGTCGTTCTGTATCTCGTCGCTCACTTCTTCCGTAACGTCGGTATGGTGGAACAGTTCGAGAATGGCCTTTGCCTGCTCCACCTGAATACGGAAGAACTCTCGGTTCTGATTGATGCGCTGCGGGGCAAAAGCCGTGTGCAGGGCTTTCTCAATCTTGACGCAGTCGCCTTTCTTCACCTTGCAAGCAAACTGGCACTCAAAGGGAACGGGAACGCCCGTCGTATAGAGTTCCTTCATCCGCTTGTCAATGTCTTCCTGTGTCGTCATGCCTATCTTTACAAGACCAGGCATCACAGGATTGGTTAAAAGATAAACTATTCCGTATTCCATTTCAGTTTATGCTTTTGTAGTTAAAATAAATTCATTTTTATCTCTTTCATATGTCATGAATTCTTCTGTAAGCTTATCAAATGCTTTAAAATCAAACGAATCAAGTAAATCATCCATGATTTTGCTTCTATTTGCATAAATTTGGAATTCATATTTTTCAATTATATCCCAAATTCGTCTAGCGTCTTTAATAAATGTTGGCTGAGATTCCTCGTATTCTTTATATTTCTGGGTTGATTTTATAATATTTTCAATAGTAAGGTGGTTGGTTGTTACACTACTTTCAGGATTATCAATAAACCATGCCAGATCCTTAAGTAAAGCTTCATAAGCTAACCCAAAATACTGAACCTTTGCTTTAAACTGCATTTCATATTCATCCTTGTATTCTGTTAAATTAATCATTAATAAATTATAGGAAGAATCTGATTCTGCTAAAATATTTTTAATCAAACGTAGATTTATTTGTTGTTCATTTATCGTATTACTGCTATAAGGAAAATAAGATAAATCCATTATATTCAAGGACTGCTTATAATTTGCCAAACTTGTCTTTACAGCATTTAAGCCTTCTTTTGCAATTTGATACTTTAATATTGAAATTTGTAGATTTCTATTGATTTCATTTTCCGTATGATTATCTTGTCTATTTGCAAGACTTTCAGCTTTGTTGTGTTCTATAGTCTTGTATAAGATTACAAAAGAAACGAATGCTCCTATAAGAGCACTTATGTATGCTGCAAAGAAATTTAGCCATTCTTTTGTAGATTCTACAACTAAACAGGGAAATGGGGCAGGACAAAAAACAATTAGATCCGCCACAATTGGTATTATAATCAATCCTGTAATTATTAGTTTCCAATTTTCTTTAAATACTCTCCACATAGTTTGCTTTATTAGTATTCTATCTATTCCCTTTAGTTCTATTATGTGTTATTCCCAAAATATATGTTATCAATCTCTCTCATTAGTTGCTTAGTCTGCTGCAATACATAGATGATACGCTGGTAGTGCTTTACGTCCTCGAAACTTAGTGTTAGGCCCTTGCGGTCTTTGAGCCACTTCTGAGCGGGCTGGTAGCCACCAATGTAGAAGTTCCAAGCTGATTCAGACACCCCCTCGAAGAATTGTTCGCTGTTGATATAAATGCGATTCTTCTCCCAGCGATAGCAGTCCACTTGTAGGGAGCCACCAACGGGGAATGATACGCCAGTCGAATGAGGTAAATCTTCCATAAGGTGCAACTGTCGCAGTTCTTCGCCCTTTTCCACTAAGTCGCGGTACTTTTCCCAATCAGTAGGATAAGGTATGCGTGGGAAATCTATCTTCAGGAATTCCTTGTAGCGTTCGCGATAGCTGGGCGAATGAAGCACAGCATAGATGTAATCAAAGAGGTCTTTAGGATAGAGAACGCCATTGTATTCTGATGTAGGATCAATCAAGATGTTGTCATCATAGCATGGGAGATAGTTCAACCCCTTGGCAATGTTATCATACAATTCCTTGTTGAAATTGACGATGCACTCTTCTTTCCCCATATTCTCTTTGTAGATGTATAGTGGGAATACATATCCTCTTTCCTTTGTTTTTGAGGAAACGCGACAGTCATCAACAATACCATCTGCAACAGACACATGAAGCCATTCGTTTCCTGCTAATTGCCTACATGTCAGAATAGCAATGTTAGGCTTTTTCATATGACGCATTGTCGATTCTCTTGGGCGTTCTATTTTTTGTACATCATAGTAGATGTATCTATCGTCAAATGGCCTATAATTATATCTTTCAACAAACGATTTATCTGCATTTCCAAATGCCTCGTTTACTTTCTTCAAGAGGTTATTTTCATTTATGTCAACAAGGACAGAATCATTTGCAGTTACAACAGAAACAGAACTAATTTTAAACAGCTCGTCAATTTTGAAACCTTTATCATATTCTTCTTGTAACTCGAAATCTTTCGGCACAAAGAAATACATTGGTTCTTTTGGTTTCAGCTCCTTATATCCTACGTTTTCAATTGTAGCTTCGTCAAGAAAATCATACTTGTTCTGACGTAAGCCATACATATCCTTATGGTACACCTTTCCAAGTTCATCCTTTGATTTCTTACCTGTCTTAACAAACAGGTTGATGCTTACCCCCTGCATAATGTCAAACACGTTTTCGTCTTTGCTGCCATCAGGACAAGTTTCTTTCTTCTTGCTGTTGCCGTGCAGGTCAATGGTGTAGATCTTGTCGAAAGTTTTCAGCAGATTCCAGCGCATACCTCTAAACGTTGGATTGTCGAGATAACCATGAGGATTGATAAAGCCTATGATGCCTTCACCATTCTTCTCTATATAGTCCTGAGCCAGACGTATGAATTTTACATAGTCGTCATTCAGCCATTTGGGATTCCGCTCGTTCAGTTGAGACTTTCCCCCAGGCTCTTTTTTGTAACTCTCCATTAATGACATAATCCACTTCCCCTTATTTTGGCTTTCGCCGCTATACGGTGGATTGCCTATCATCACCATTACAGGATAGTCACGCTTGATGACGTTAGCCTCTGTGGCCTCACGACTCAACCATTGAGCGAATAGGGTGCGAGGTTCATTATTGCTCTCTTCGAGCGAGTTGGTTAGATAGACATGTAGACGTTTGTCTGTCTGGTGCTGATAGCCCGTTTCCCCAAGAAGCATGTCAAGTTTGATGTGGGCTACAGCATAAGATGCCATCAGAATCTCGAAGCCATTCAGTCGAGGTAAAAGATGCTGCTCTACATATTGCTGCCAAATGCCCTGATTGTCGCGATAGCGGTCATATATCTGGTTTACCACTTCTGCAAGAAACGTGCCTGTTCCAGTAGCAGGGTCAAGAATCTGAACACGGTGGAACTTGCGCTTCTCGTGCTTCATGCCGTCTGCGGTCCGTTTGTCGCGGCTTTGCTCCACAGCCACCTCACGCTCTATCATTGAGTAGTCGGCCAATCCTTCTGGCAGTTCAAACTCCTTTTGAAGAATTTCGTCCACAGCCCTGACGATGAAGCCTACGACGGGTTGGGGCGTGTACCATACGCCTTTCGACTTGCGCAACTTTGGATTGTACTCCGACAAGAAGTCCTCGTAGAAGTGAATCATAGGATCATGGTGCAACTTGTCGCGGCTGTAACTCTCCATCAGTTTCTGAAGGTTGGTAGCTTGGAATACTGTCACCAAGTCATCAACTACCCATGCTATGCGCTCGTCAAGATCGTTGCCAGCCAGATTGTTGAATATCTGACGCAGGAAAGGATTGGTCTTTGGAATCAGACGTGCTGCCTCTTCACGGCTAAAATCCTCAGGCGTGTCATCGTGCAAACGAGCCGCAAACATGCCGTATGCTATCGTCTGAGCATATATATCAGCAAAGTCCTCTTTCTTCAGTTCCTGAATGAGCACGTCCTTGAAGGCATTATATTGCCCTTGCAGATTATCGTTCTCATAGCTCTGCGTCTCATCGTTCATGGCTGTTTCAATAATGTTTGCCAGCAGACGAGCCTTACCTGCCATCAGTTTGGCGAGACGTGGAGCAGAAGTAATTCTCTGAATAGCAGACGAACCAAGATGCTGAATCATGGAGAGGAACTTATCTTCTGCCTCTGACATGCCTACAATCTTGTCGCCCTTTGTCTCTGCAATCCTCACGCTGTCAACGAACTCACCATGTTCATAAAGATGGAAATCCAGATAATCTGTGAAGATGATATAGTCAAGTGCTTGCTTATATCGATCGAACTGCTCCTTGTGAGCATTCTTGTTGCGGCCGTCAAGGTCGTTGTCATTAACATCTTTTGCCTCCACGAAGAACACGGGCAGATGGTCTTTCTCACGCTGAATGATGTAGTCAGGCGCACCACACTCAAAATGGGCTGGCTCATTCGTTACAACCATCTTCGGCAGTAGGCTCTGCATCAGGTCTTTCAATGCAGGGCGATATGAATGTTCGCGAGCAATACCTGTCTTGTATTGCTTGTTCAGTTCGTCAATATATAGTTTCAAGTTTTCCGTCATAGTTGTATATCGTTACATATATAATTCTGGTTGTGGATAGTCAAGGGGGATATACCTATAGTTAAATGGCAAATCCATCTGCTCCATTTCTTCACGATGTATGTCCATCAAGCCATTATCCATACTATACAGATAGATATTTTTTAGATAGTGAATGAGTATGTTGAGGGGGGGCCATACTTTTCTTACTGTAGCATACCACTCAAATAAATCCATATTGCCTTTTGAGGAATTGCATGTCTTACAAACCATGATGATATTGTCCATATCATTAGCTCCTCCCTTGCTTCGTGGAAAAACATGATCTTTCGTTAGTTTCGATGGTTCCATTTCCTTGCCACAATACCAACAATAGTTGTTCTCCTTGATCTTCGCCACGTTGAACTCAAGAAGATCGTGGA